>Ga0335397_10004729_pt1 | contig 17923 bp, 24 predicted proteins | sample MAT04_FD_205740 | JGI IMG/M metagenome (GOLD analysis project Ga0335397, IMG submission 205740) | Freshwater microbial communities from Lake Fryxell liftoff mats and glacier meltwater in Antarctica - MAT-04 (spades assembly) (version 2) ... | reverse complement strand
GGAAGATCATCGCGGCACCGATGCCGCCGACCACCCGGGCTGCGATCAACACGCCGACGGAATCCGCCAGCGACGCCCACAGCGAACCGGCGATGAACACGACGAACCCGATGAGCATGAGCCGCCGACGACCGAACTTGTCACCGAACGCACCCATCGGCAGCAGCAGCGCGGCGAGGCTGATCGCGAAGGCATCGACGATCCATTGGAGATCGGATTGGCTGGCGTCGAGTTCGCGTCCCAGCGATGGGATGACCACGCTGAGGCTGGCGACTGCGGCGATGATCAGCACGACCGCCAGGCACATCGACGCGATGATCCAGTTGGTTTGTCGGGTGGTTGCCGAGTCGAGCAGGTTGGTGCTCGATGGTGGTGCCGGATGGGACATGGAGGGCCTCGTTTCTCGATTCAGTGGTAGATGAACTTGGCGAAGACTAATGAACTCACAGTTCAATACACAACCGAGCGTGCAGAAAAGTTGGTTCTCTGGTTACGATGTCGCCCATGGCTGAGGTCGATCCGCGAGTCGCCCGCACGCGCAATGACGTGTTGAACACCACGATCAGCGTGCTGATCGACGAGGGATGGGACGCCGTGACCCAACCACACATCGCACGCGTCGCCGGCTACTCCAAGGCAACGGTGTACGCACATTGGCCAGACCGGGTCGGGCTGCTGCGTGACGCCTTTGCCCGCTACGGCGACATGCCGCACCATGAGCCCACCGGTGAGCTCCGCACCGATCTGATCGGTGAACTCACGAGCTTCCGGTCGGCGATGGTCGATCATCGCCTCGATCGTGCAATGGTCGTGCTGGCCGAGCGCGCCTCGGCAGTTCCCGAGATTGTCGACATCCGCGACGCGTTCACACAAGACGGTGAGCGACCAGTCCGCAAGATCCTGGCTGCCGTCGCCGACGGCCCCGAGCTGGAGGCAGCCGTCCGAATGCTGTGCGGGATGGTGGTACACAGCGTCTTCATGCACGGTGCGGCGCCGACCGACGCCGTCATCACCGCCGCAGTCGATCTGACGGTCCGAGGCATCCAGAGGGGTTGATCGTCCGCTCGGACCAGTCCCCGACGAAACTCGCTGCCGGCCGATCCAGCCGTCGAGGCAGAGTTGCTGATTCCTCTGCTGATCGTGGAGGCAGCGTTGGACGACGGCATGCGCCGTCGCTGGTGTTTACATACCGGGGACTCGTTCGCCGGCCGAAGCCCGGTCGGCGATCTCGGCGAGTCGCTTCCGGCGGGTATCGGCCCGCTTGGCCTTGGCGAGCCAGCGGAGCACGTTGCGCCGATGCGACGGAGGAAACGACTCGAAGGTCTCAGCCGAGCGAGCCCGAGAAGCGAACTCCGCCGCAAGGTCACCCGGGACGAGCAGGTCGTCGACGTGTGCGTGCTCGTTCCAGGAACCGCGTTGCTTGGCGTCGTCGATGGCGGCGAGACCCGCCGGTTGCATTCGGCCTTCGACGAGGAGCCGCTGCGCCCGTTCCTGATAGGTCCGTGCCCAAATGTGGGTCCGGCGGGGGCTCACGAGCTGCATCACGCGGTCCTCGTCGATGCGCCGCATCGCACCGTCGGTCCAACCGTGTGCGATGAGCTCGTCGAGTACGTCCATGCGGCCAACGCACACATCGGGACGGTGCTTCTTGTAAGTGACGAGCCAGACGCCGTCACCTTGACCGTGATGATCACCGAGCCAGCGACGGAGTTGTTCCAGCGATGTGATTTCTATGCGCTCAAGACCATCGATGGCGTCATTCACCTGATCCACACACCAGATGCTGGCACCGCTGGCAGAAACATGCACACCGCCGGGTGGTTGCAGATCACCGGCGAACCGTGTATCGGGAGTGCCCATTCCCGATCACTGCGACGTACGTCAGCATTCCTCATGGCCTGACGCGGATCTCTCCCCGGCGAACGCGATCGCGAGGACTATCAGTGATCGCTTCGTTGCTTTCACACCGTCGAGGTACCGAGGGGCGACGGTACTTCCGCGGAAGCACGAATCGAAGCAGAGGCGCCGATCGGCTTCACACCGAGCCGGAGGTAGGTGACACCCCCGAGCGTTACATGTAACATGTCGGGATGGCGACCCCACGATCAAGCACCCCGACAACCGAACGTGTTCGCGCCTACCGCGAACGCCTGCGGGCCCAGGGTCTTCGTCCCGTCCAGATCTGGGTTCCCGATGTTCGCTCACCCCAGTTCGTCGAGCAGGCCCATCTGCAGTCAGCAGCGGTCGCGTCGAGCACCCGCGAGGCGGACGACCAAGCCTTCATCGATGCGGTCGGCTCGGTCGGCTCGGACGGCGAGTGAAGCGCGGAGAGATCTGGACCGCAGCGGCAGGTAGCGGGTACGCCGGGAAGCCTCGTCCGGTCGTCATCGTCCAGGACGACCGATTCGATGCCACTGCGTCGGTGACCGTGTGCGTCTTCACCACTGATCCGACCGAGGCACCCTTGTTCCGGCTGCCGGTGGTTCCAGATGAGACGAACGGGATCCGAGAACCCAGCAACTTGATGGTGGACAAGATCACCACCGTCCCGCGCACCAAACTCGGGGAGAGAGTCGGACGGCTCGGCGATGACGACATGGTGCGACTTGGCCGTGCGGTCGTTGTCTTTCTCGGCGTTGCGGGCAGCTGAACTGCGTCCGAACGTGACTGCATACGACGCCTGCTACGTCGCTCTCGCAGAGGCTGTGGGATTCCCACTCCGCACCGCCGACCGGCGCCTGGCCAATGCTCCGGGTCTCCGGTGCGCTCTCGAGGTGGTGTGATCCTGGACCCGCTGTTGGACGGGTGATCCAGAGACCCCTGGGCTGGGGCAGCGGCGGCCAGGTATGGGTCTGTCAGGGATTCACGAGGTCGACCGGCCATGAGTTTGTCGGCGCAGCGGCCAGGCGGCGGTCAGCGGTGAGCAGGGTGCAGTCGAGTCGTTCGGCCAACGCGACGTAGACGGCGCCATACGCGGTCACGTTCGAGCGCAGCTCGAAGGCTCGGCGCATCAGCGGGAGTGTCGGACAGCGGGCGAGATCTAGGTCCTCGAGGTCGTCGATCGTGTCGCTGAACCGTTGGTCGGTGAGGTCGCCGGAGGTCCAGCGCTTGCGGAGGACTGTGACGGTCTCCACGTCGATCAGGTCGGGAGCGGCGAGCCCCTCGGTGTCGGTGAGGCGGTTTCGGGCGGTTGCACCGTCGGGGCCGTTGTCCGCCAGGGCGTTCGCGAGAACCGACGCATCGACAACGATCACGACGCGGGGCGCTCGTTCTCGAGGTCCGCCACTGCGCGCTCCAGCCCGACGCTGCCGCCGCTGCGGCGTGCGACGCGGGCGAAGAGCTCTGCGGTGGTCGGGCGCTCGACCAGGCGGGTGAGTTCGTTCGTCAGGTACTGCTGCCGTGCGAAATGCACCGCGACCGACCGTTGCTGATGTGCCGGAAGGTGTCGCGGACTGGCGTTCGGGGCATATATCCCGAGCGTGCTCTGCCGGATGTACTGGGCTTCATGAGTAAGCGACTGGTGGACATCGACGACGAACTCCTCGAGGAGGCGATCGGGATCCTCGGCGCGTCGACGATGAAGGAAGCAGTGAACCGGTCTCTCGAGGAGGTGGTGCTCGCGGCGCGCCGGCGCCGCCACGCCGATCGATTGAGCACTCTGCGCAACCTCGACCTCGACGATCCCGAGGTCATGGCTGGCGCGTGGCGCTGAGGGCTCGCTACCTCGCCGACAAGAGCGCTCTGGCTCGCTTCCCGGTGCCGGCCGTCGGGGCGCGGCTGGGTCCCCTGATCGAGGACGGCGAGATCGCGAGTTGTGCGGCCGTGGATCTCGAAATCCTGTACAGCAGCAGGAACCTCGCCGACTACGAGGCCATCCTCGAGGAACGCACGAGTCTCGACTCGGCGCCCATCACGCCAGCGGTGTTGAGCACGGCGGTTGATCTCCAGCACGAACTGGCTCGACAAGGACAGCACCGCATACCGATCCCAGATCTCATCATCTCGGCAGCAGCGTTGTGGGCGAACCTCGTCGTGCTCCACTACGACTCCGACTTCGAGCGCCTCGCTGCGATCGGCGGCGCACCCCACGAATGGGTCGTCCCCCAGGGTTCCGTGTGACCCGGCCGCAGTCTCGGCACCCAGTGATTGCAGGTGTACAAGCCTGTACATAGAAGTACACTACGGACATGTCATCGATGTCCGTCAGCGAAGCTCGAGCTGCTCTACCCGAGATTCTCGACCGTGTGCTCGCCGGGGAGGAGATCACCATCACCCGCCACGGAAGAGAGGTCGCAGTCCTCATCCGTCCTGACGCGATCCGGGTCCGGCGCGCCGACCAGGCGCTTGCCCAGGCCGAGCGACTGCGCAACCTCCTCGATCGCGGTCGAAACACCCGTCTCTCCGATGCCCCGGGCGTGAGCGTCGAACGGGCCGAGGAACTCTTGGCCGAGGTGGCAACGAGTCGGTCGGCACGCTGACCGATAGACCGTGGATGCCTTCGATGCCGATGTCCTGATCTATGCGGCCGTGCCAGGCCACCCCCTGGGACGACGCGTCCGCAACCTCTTCCCCATCGAGGCGACGACGACTACCGGCGCAGTCGCCGGCATCGGGTCGGTGCTTCTGATCCCGGAGCTGTTCTCCAAGCCGATGCGTGACGGCGCCGACTCTGAGCTCGAGGCTCTGGCATCACTGCTCGGTCGCCTCGACCTTCGACCCGTCGACGAGGCCCTCGCCGAACTGGCCGCAGCTCTTGGGTCGTCCCACAGGCTTCGTGCGGCTGACGCCGTACATCTCGCGACGGCTCTCGCCGCTGGCGCCGACCGGTTCATCACGAACAACTCATCGGACTTCCCGACGACCATCACCGCGATCGAGGTCACGTACCCCGATCAACTTCCGGAGACCTGACTGCCGGCCGTGAGATCCGCGCCCACACGGCGACCGTCGACATCACGGATGGCTCGACCCGTGACCGAGTGACGACCATCGTCGACACCGCATGGGCTGCGTTCTCCACACCGAGCTGACCCGCCTGGGTAGTGACCTCACCTTCACGACCAGACGGGTCGGGCGATGCGCACTTCGACGCCGGGGGACCACAGAACGAGCGGGTCGCCGGTGGGTGCGGGAAGTCCCGCAGCGGTCACCAGCGTGTCCTCGCATCGGAGGATCCGCGTGCGGTGCACGGTCCACGGCGGGTGGTCCACCTGCGCCCGGACGAGGTGACCGGCGAAGGTCGAGGCGAGTGCCCACCGCGCGGTCACGAAGCGTTCGAGCCCGGAGAGGTCGTCCTCGGCGATCGGGTCGCCGATCTCGACGACGATCCGGCTCGATCCGCTGTCGCCCGGGCTGTGGCCCGAGCCGGAGCTCGGGCGTGGCCAGCGCCGCCTCGTCGTGTACTCGATGATGTCGGATCCGTGCCGTGTGATCGACATCGACGACCAGCAGTACGGCAGTCCGTAGGACGCCCGTGCCACCACCGCAGGGACAACCCGTGAGATGTCCAGGCTGAAGAACCACACCGCACGCCGACCGTCCGGGTCGACGACGTAGGTCCGCACGTTCGTCTCGGGGAAGGTCGACCACCCGCCGAGTGATGGGCATCCGGGGATGCGGATCCTGCGCATGTCGAACGGGATCAGTCCGACCCAGGCATCACCGTCGAAGGTGTCGACGACAAGGCCATCGGGGAGCAGGCTCTGGACCACTGCAGGGTCGTAGCGCCAGTGCACCGAGGCCAGCGAGTGCCATCCCTGGAGCATGACGGGCCGCCGGACGGGCAGCGGGCACCTGGTCGAGATCGGCTCGGGCCGCCGGACGGGTGTCACGCGGCCTCGCCGCCGGGCCCGACCTGGCCGCCGCCGGAGGCGATCCCGACGTCGTCGGAGACGAATTCGCCGGTCGTGGTTCCCCAATGTCGGACATCGTCGATCGGAGCCGCAGCCGCAGCCGCAGCCGCCTCGGCGGGAGTGCGACGCGCGTCCAGCACGCTGTGACGAACGATCGCCCTCATGGCGAAGCCTGCTCGGGCGCGTTCCTCCTCGGTCTCGCCACCCCAGATGCCGAGTTCGTGATTGCGGCGGCCGGCATCGCGGCATTCCAGCGCCGCTGGGCACGTCGCGCACAGGCGCTTCGCCTCGGCGACGCGCACCTTGCGTGCAGGAGGTTGTTCACGGAACGGTTCGAAGAACAGGTCGCCCTTCGTCCGACATCGGGCGAACTCGATCCATGACCGGTCTTCGATCACGGCGAGCAGCGGGTGGCTCGACCGCTTCGTTGGAGCTTGCATGGCACGACCTTTCGGGGGTTCAGCCGCCACGTCTGATTCTCTTCTCCGGTTCTTCGGATCTGATCGCATTCTCAGATGCATCTACCGGGTGTCATCTGTGTCACAGGGAGTGTAGGGGGAGGCATCTCCTCCGCCTGATCGGGTAGAGAGAACGGGGGGCAATCGGAGGCCGACAGGGGCGCGCGCATCCACGAGGGCCACCCGGACCGAAAAACGACAAGGACGTACGGCCGGAGCACCGATGGGACAACAGATCCACGACACCGCACGCGGTCTGCTCGTCGAGAGCGTCAGCGACGCACTCAGGTCGGTGCGCGACGAGCTGCGGCTCACCGCGGCGCTGCGCCGTGCGGAGCACCTTCGCTGGGTCGCGTCGCATTCCGGCGACACCGCGCGCGATGCCGCTGTCCTCGTTCACGCGGTGCGGACCTCGGACGACCTGACTGCCATCGCCGCGCTGCACGCGCTGAGCGCCGTGGGGGATCCGACCGCTGACGAGCTGCTGCTCGACACGATCCTCGCCGGCTCGCCCCTGACCGCTCATGCAGCGTGGGCCCTCGGGGCTCGTCGGTCCTCCCCGGCAGCGATCGACGCGTTGGACGCCTTGGTGCTGCAGGGTGGCTTCACCGCGATGCTCGCCGAACGCACCCTGGAGCAGTGGGGTGTCGCTCGCCCCCTGCCGCCGGGGCCGCGGACCCTGGAAGTGACCGGCGAAGAAGCGAGCAACGGCACCCACAGCAACGGCACCCACAGCAACGGTCTCGTGGTCGTGCAGCCGTTCCTGCACGCTCAGCTCGATCGCGAGGGCACCTCGCTCGGCGCGGGTGATGCCGGCGGTATCGCCTCGCTGTTGCGGTCGCTCGGCGCGGCGCTCGGTGAGCACGAGGACATTGCCCGGGTGGTGACGATCACGCGTCGTCATGCCGGCGAGGACCGCACCGAGTGGATCGCACCACGACATCTGGTACACCGTGTCGAGGTCGGCCCGCCGGGACCGCTGCCGTGGCGTGAGGGATGGCAGTACCGCCGCTCGATCGAGGACCAGCTCGTCGCCTTCGGCGCATCCCTCGATGCCTCCCGGGTGGTGTGGCACCTCCGGATGGCCGATGTCGGCACGCTCGCCGCGTCCGCAGCAGCCCGCCGGCTCGGGCACGGCGTCGTCTTCACCGCTGCGCCGGATCCCCACATCGTGATCGATGCACTCCAGGACGGCGGTCGGCTCGACCGGTCCAACTTCGGGGTCGAGGACGCATCCGCACAGATCTGGTTCCGCGCCCGGATGGTCGAGCGCCTGAGCGCCCAGGCAGATCATCTGGCGCTGTTGCCGCGACCGACCATCGAACGAGAACTCGTCGAGCTCGTCGGCCTGGAGCCGGTCGATCTGTCCACCCGATCGACAGTCGTGCCCGAGGGTGTCGACATCGTGGCGATCGAGCGGGCGCGCACAGCTGTCGACGGCGCCGTCCCCGCGGTCGTGCGCCGCGTCCTCGACGGCCTGCAGCCCGAACGTCAGGACCTGCCCTGGCTGCTGACCGTCGGACGCCTGCACCCGAGCAAGGGGCCGCAGCGGATCGTGCAGGCGGTGTGTGCCGAACCGACGCTGGCCGGGCGGGTCAACATCGTCGTGGTCGGCGGCGACCTCGTCCAGCCGACCCCGGACGAGCAGTCCACCATCGAGCGCATCCGCCTCGCCGCCCGTGACGCCGACCCGGAGCTGGTCACGCTCACCGGCCACCTGCCGCCCTCGCAGGTCGCGGAGCTCATGGCATACGTCGCGTCGACCGACGGCGTGTACGTCTGCGCCAGCGACAAGGAGGAGTTCGGCCTGGCGATCGTCGAGGCGCTCGGCACGGGTGCCACGGTGGTCGCTCCTGAACGGGGAGGACCACGCACCTACGTCGCGCAGGGCCGAACGGGCGTGCTCTGCGACACCCAGTCCATCGACGCGCTCCGAGCCGCGATCATGTCCGCGCTCGCGCTGACCCGCATGCCGGGCCGTTCAGCAGCAGCGCGTCACATGGTGCGCCAGGACCTCAGCGTGCAGCGCATGGCGGCCGGACTCGCGGGGATCTACAGCCGCCTCGCTCCGCCGTTGCACGCGGATACATCGGTCGCGACGAGGTGAAGCTGCTCGTCGTCAGCCCCGATTACATGTCGCACGTCGTGCCGATGTTGCAGGTGGCGTCGGCCTGGGCCCGGATCGAGGGCGAGGTCGTCGTCGCGACGGGCGAGTCGACCGGTCCGATCGTCGAGGCGGCCGGGCTCGAACGGGTCGAGTTGCGACTGGGCAAGGGGTCGAACAGCGGCGTGATCCGGGTGGACGACCAACCGGCAGGGGAGGACGAGCACCTGCGAGCGTTCTTCGACGCAACCCGCGTCGGGCCGATCGCGACACTGGAGTACCAGGCCGACGCACGACGCCACGACCTGCTGGACGAACCCGACCGCGTACTCGACCGGCTCGCCGAGATCCTCGAACAGGTGCGACCGGACCGTGTCGTGGTCGACCACGTGGCGTTCGGCGCACGACTCGCCCTGTTCGCCCTCGGAGTCGACGCAGCGACGATGGTGCTCGGCCACCCGAGTGCGTTGGTCGCCCCCGGCGAGCTCTACGGCCTGCCGCCCGAATGGCCACGCGCCCTGCGACCTGACCCGGACGAGCTGGACTCATTGCAACGGCGATGCCGCGACTCGGTCGAAGAACTGCGCACCTCCGCGCAAGAGGTGGTGGACCGCCGCGCCCCGCAACGCGGGCCGGTCGGCGATCTCACCTCGACCCCGGGGTCGACGACGGTCTACGTCTACCCCGAAGCGCTGCACGCCCCCACACGAGCCCTGCCACGTGAGCACGTCTTCGTGGGATCACTGGCACGAGACGAGTCGCTCGACGGGGTCGAGCTGCCGACAGGGCACGGCCCACGCGTCACGGTTGCCCTCGGCTCGTTCCTGAGCGCGCGGGACGACGTGCTCAGGGCAGCAGTCACCGCAGCTCGATCTGCAGGATGGCGGCTCGCTCTCGCTCATGGCAGCACCGACCCGGCGTCGCTCGGCGAGCTTCCGGCTGGTGCGCTGGTGGCCGGACACCTGCCCCAGGTCGCACTTCTGGAGCACACCGACGTGATCGTGCACCACGGTGGCAACGGCAGCGTGACCGAGGCTGCGGCGGCTGGTGTCCCGATGGTGGTTCTGCCGTTCTCCACCGACCAGTTCGCCGCGGCCGCAGCCATCGAGCGCACCGGTCTGGGCGTCGCATTCGCGCCCAACGGCCTGACCGCCGACGTCCTCGTCGGTGCGGTCGACGACGTGCTCTCCTCGGATGCGCCACGACGCGCCCGCGAGGTCGCCGAGTCCATCCGGCGCACCGGTGGCGCTGCAGCCGCGGTTCGCGCGATCGCCGATTCCTGAGGTGATCAGACGGCGCCGAGCGCCCGCCGCAGAACGGGTTCCGCCGTACTGAACCACTCGTCGACGGGGGGTCCGGGGTGGTCGACCTGCGGGCCTGACAGGTACAGCCCGGGAGCAGGGCAACTCGCTCCGATCTCGCTCAACACCGGCGTCAGGTGAACCGGTAGCGCGAGCGAGTGTGCAGGGGATCCGCCGGTCATCAGTGCCACCGTGGTCTTGCCCGCCAGTTCGCCCGAGTCGAAACGGTCGAGGAACAACTTGGTCAGACCGGTGTAGGTGGCCTTGTACGTCGGGGTGGCGACGACGAGTGCGCTGGATGCGAGCACCTTGCGTCGCAGTTCGTCGATGCCGGGGTCGCCCCAGGCGAGAAGCCCCGGGCCGTGGTCGGCGAGTTCGACGATGTCCACATCCGCAGCGACGAGGGCGGCGAGCCTTTCCCCGACGAGCGTCGCCGCAGCACTGGTGCGGGAGCGGGGCTGGGGGTTCCCCACCACGACAACGATCCGCCCGGTCACATCCGTCGTGTTGGTCATGTCAGTGGTCCCCGTGCTCGTCGATCATGCGCACATCGTGGTCGCGCACTGCCGGCGAGGCCAACACGGGGTAGAACCTCGAGGACGTCCTCGCCAGCCCGGTGAGCACGACAAGAGGCGAGCGATTCGCGGTCCCCGCTCCGTACCGTTCGACTCCTCGTTCCGGCGCCTCCTCCGCGTACGTCCCGCGAACGAGATCGACCGGTCACGCTCGGTAAGGTGGTCGCGGTGCACAGCAGCGACGAACCCATCGAGGTCACCCCGCCGAAGCGGTTCGCGGCGGGGGTGCCGGGAGTGGTCGCTGGCGGCAGGATGGCGATCGAGCAGATGGGCCCCGTCCGCTCCGCGAGAACGCTGTTGCGAGTCAACCAGACCGACGGATTCGACTGTCCGGGTTGCGCGTGGCCCGAGCCGCTGGACCGCTCGCACGTCGAGTTCTGTGAGAACGGAGCCAAGGCCATCGCCGAGGAGGCGACCCGTCGGCGAGTGGACCGCTCGTTCTTCGCCGCCCACACGATCGACGATCTGACCGCCCGGTCGGACTACTGGCTCGGCCAACAGGGTCGACTGACCGAGCCGATGGTGCGTCGCTCGGGCGCCGACCGCTACGAACCCATCGGCTGGGACGAGGCGTTCCGGCTCATGGCCGACGAGTTGTCCGCGCTCGACAGCCCGGACGGGGCCATCTTCTACACATCGGGCCGCACCAGCAACGAGGCGGCCTTCCTCTATCAGCTGCTCGTTCGACGCTACGGGACCAACAACCTGCCCGACTGTTCGAACATGTGTCACGAGTCGAGCGGTCGTGCCCTGGACGAGACCATCGGCATCGGTAAAGGCTCGGTCACGCTCCAGGACCTGGAGCAGTCGGACCTGATCTTCGTCGTCGGCCAGAACCCCGGCACGAACCACCCGCGCATGCTCACCACCCTCGAGACGGCGAAGCGGCGTGGCGCCACGATCATCGCCGTCAATCCGTTGCCCGAAGCCGGGTTGATTGCGTTCCGCAACCCCCAGAAGGTGCGCGGAGTCGTCGGCAGGGGGACGGCCCTGGCCGACCGCCACCTGCGCGTGCGCATCAACGGTGACCTGGCCTTGTTCATGCTGTTGGGTCAGCGGTTGCTCGCAGATGACGCGCTCGACCACGCCTTCCTGGAGCGGTACACCGACGGTTTCGACGACTGGGCGGCGCACGTGCGTGCGGCGGACCCGGCTGAGCTCCTCGAGATCAGCGGGTTGGACGAGGACGACATCGACGTGGTGCACGCGGCGGTGGTGGCCTCTTCCTCGGTGATCGTCTGCTGGGCGATGGGCCTGACACAGCACCGCAACTCCGTGGTCACCATCCGCGAGGTCGTCAACTTCCTGCTGCTGCGCGGCAACATCGGCAGGCCCGGCGCCGGAGTGTGCCCCGTGCGCGGCCACAGCAACGTGCAGGGCGACCGGACGATGGGGATCTTCGAACAACCACCGGAGTGGACGGCGCGTCTCGGCGAGGTCTTCGGCTTCACGCCGCCCCAGCACGACGGCCACGACACCGTCGCCTCGATCGAGGCGATGGCTGCCGGCGATGCGAAGGTGTTCGTCGGAATGGGTGGAAATTTCGTCCTGGCCGCACCGGACACCCACGCGACTGCGGCGGCGCTGCGCTCGTGCCGGCTGACGGTGCAGATCTCGACGAAGCTCAACCGGTCGCACCTCGAGTGCGGCGATCAGGCGCTGATCCTGCCGGCGCTCGGGCGTACCGACCGTGCCGAGGCCGTCTCGGTCGAGGACTCGATGGGCATGGTGCACCTGAGCCGTGGCGACCTGGAGCCTCCGTCGCCGCGGGTGCGATCCGAGGTCGCCATCGTGTGCGGGCTCGCGCGTGCAGTGTTCGGCACCGACGACCCCACCGAGTGGGAGCGTTTCGAACGCGACCATGACGCAGTGAGGGACCGCATCGCGGAGATCGTCCCGGACTTCGAGCAGTTCAACGAGCGGGTGCGTCGTCCGGGTGGGTTCCAGCTACCCCACGGCCCACGCGACGAACGACGCTTCGACACAGCGACGGGGAAAGCGAGACTCACCGTCAATCCGGTCGCGCGGCTCGAGGTGCCCGACGGTCACCTGATCCTGCAGACGATGCGCAGCCACGATCAGTACAACACGACGATCTACGGGCTGGACGACCGTTACCGCGGAGTGCACGGTGGGCGACGTGTGGTGTTCGTGCACCCCGACGACCTGGCCGCGATGGGCATCGCTGATGGCGTCCAGGTCGACATCACCTCGGTGCACCACGGTGTGGAGCGGGTTGCCGAGCAGTTCCGGGTGATCGCGTACCAGACCGCCCGAGGGTGTTGCGCCGCGTACTTCCCCGAGGCGAACGTGCTGGTGCCGCTCGACTCGATGGCTGACGACAGCCGCACCCCGACCTCGAAGTCGATCATCGTGCGGTTGGCTCCCGCCCCGACGGCTACAGCCCCGACACGTACAGATTGAGGCGGTCGCCTCGGGCGAAACCGGCCAGTTGCAGCCCGGCGATCGTCGCGGTACGAACAGCCAGGGCAGACGGCGCGCTCACGGCCACGACCGCGGCGAATCCTGCAGCCCATGCCTTCTGCACCATCTCGAACGAGGCGCGCCCGCTCACGTAGAGCGCCATGTCCGCAGGGGTCGCCGCGCCGGTAGCCCTGGTGCCAGCGGTGCCGACACGACCGTCGAGCAGCAGTCGGCCGACGACCTTGTCCACGGCGTTGTGGCGGCCGATGTCCTCCCGCAACAACACGAGTTCGCCTGAGCGGTCGAACGCGGCGGCGGCATGAACCGCTCCTGTGCGCGCGAAGAGCGGCTGTTGCGCGACGGCCCGGTCGGGCAGCGCGACCAACAGGTCGATCGGGAACGGGTCCACGCCGTCGAGGGGTTGCAGTCGTGCGGTGAGGTCGTCGATCGAGGCGGAACCGCACAGCCCGCACGAGGACGAGGTGGTGCCCAAGCGGGCCGTCGGCGGGGGAGCCATGCCACCGGTCTCGACTGTCACCGCGTTGAACTCGGTCTCGGCGGCGGGACCGGTGCCGCAGTAGCGACAGCCTCGGATCGTCGCGTCACCGAGCAACCCCTCGGCGAAACAGAATCCGGCGGCGAGTTCGAAGTCGTGACCCGGTGTGCGCATGGTCGTCGCGACCAGAGTGCCGTCGAGTTGGATCGACAACGGCTCCTCGACGATCAGCTCGTCGGGCGAGCGCCCGCCGGTCTGGTCCGGTCCGACCCGTTGCACCAGCACCTTCTCGGTGCGCCCGGCCCGGCGGCGCGTTGCCACCCCGTCGAGCTCCGTCACGGTCCTGCCAACGGATTGCGCGCACGGACGTACCCGTTCCACTCGGGCGAGAGCGCAGGAGATCTCAGCACCGACTGCACGGTCGAGTGGTCATCGGCTTCGGGTCGCTGTCCGGCGAACAGCACGGCGAAGGTGTCGTACACGGTCATGTTCGCCTCGTCGCGTTCCAGCAGTTCCATCGCGCCGGTCGTGTCGACCTCGCCGGGGGTGACGGTGCGCAGGTACCACCCGCAGCGACCACGGCGGATCATCACCGCCGAGATCTCCTTGCGCGCGGTGTGGAGTGCCAACTTGAAACACGGTGAGCGAGGCTGACTGATCTGGACCACAGCGGCGCCCCACCGCCAGATGTCGCCGATGCGGACCTCGGACTCCGTCGCACCACGCAGGACGACGTTCTCGCCGACCGAGCCAGCGCTCAGGTCGAACCCGTCCTCCCGCCACGCGTCAGCGTGTTCGGAGGGGTAGCAGTAGACCGCTTTGTCGGGGCCGCCGTGCACACTTCGGTCGGCCTGGTCGTCGCCGGCGAGATTGATCTCGTCCAGTGCCAAGGCCGCAGCGATGCACCGGGCTTTTGCGATCGCGCTGATGACCGGTCCGTTCCGGGTGGCGGCGAGTTCCGACGGTCGACCGATCCGGGTCTCGAGCACGTCCAGAGTGAGGTCCCCATCCATGAGGCCACCCTACGGCGGCAGTCGCGGCCCCGGCACGCATCTGGCGGAGGATGATGCGGGTCTACGATTCGACGGTGCGGCCTCTCGGCACCACCGACGCAGCCCAAGTCGTCCAGATGGATGCCTACCGGGCGATGAGCCCGGACAGACGCTCGGAACTCGCGATCGAGATGAGTGAGGATCTCCGACTGGTCACGTTGGACGGTCCAAGTGAGCGTCACCCGGCAGCGACCGACAGCGAGCTCGTTCTGTTGTTGATCGAACTCTGGCATGGACCAGAGATCGCCGGACTCGTGAGTTCATCCACCCGCTCCCACACCCGCAGCTGACGGCAGACCGCTGACCGATGGGCATGTTCGAGGTCCTCGGTGTGGTCGTCGACGCGCTGGACCGTGCCGGCATCGCACATGGTGTCCGGGTCCGTGGCGAGCGCACGCCACGGAGAGGCCCGGTCGACACAGGACATCGACATCGTGATCGATCCTTCCGCGCCGCAGATGGTGGAACTGCTCGGCATGCTCGGATCCACCGAGCTGTATGTCGGCGACGGATTCGCTGCGCTGGCGAGTCGCTCTCAGTTCAACGTGATCGACTCGATCTCGGGTTGGAAGGTCGACCTGATCATCCGCAAGGACCGCAAGTTCTCCGTGGTCGAGTTCGAACGCCGCCTTCCGGCGGCGATCGGCGGTGTGCAGGTCTGGATCGTCACACCGGAGGACAGCATCCTGTCGAAACCCGAATGGGGCCGCCCGAGCGGATCCGAGCGCCAGATGCGGGCGACGCAGGCCATGTATGAAGCGTCAGCCGTCGGAGACGTCCGGGCACAGCCGGTCGAGGACGTCGCACAACTGCCATTCGGATCCCTCGGCTCCGATGACCTGCACCGACGCTCGTAACGCGCTGCCCGGCTGGACCTCGTCGAGGGGACCGACGATCGCCGGCAGACCGGCGAGGCTGACCGGCGAGGTCGCCGAGTTCGGCTGGGCGGAGCGCTCCTCGATCCTCGGAGGCAGTTGCTGCATCGACACAGTGACGATCATCGACGCGTCGGTGCACAGCTCGCGCAGGGTGGCGCGCCAGCGAGGTGCGGCGGCGTACGCCTCGCTCAACTCGTCGGGTCCGACCTCGGCTGCGGTCGCGAACCGCTGTCGAACGTCCGGGCCGACCCGGTCCAGTGCGCCGGCGACCCACGGAGCCAGTGCGGTCGGGGCCTCACCGAAGAGGATGCTGCGCGTCGCGGCCGCAGCGTCGCCCCATCCGGGGATCTCGACGGTCTCGACGAGCAGCCCCGATCGCTCGAGTGCCCGGTCCACGGACGCGTCGAGTTCAGCGTCGGTGCCCTCGATCCGGAACCGCAGCAGGCGCGCGTCGTCGGGCAGCGGGCGAGGCTCCACGCCGAGTGCTCTGAGCGCAGCTCGGATCCGAGCGGTGCGAGCGGCGAGCACGCCGAGACAGTCGAGGGTCGGCGCAAGTGCCTGCACCCCGCGCATCGACACGGCTCCCCTGGTCAACTTGAGTCCGATGACCCCACAGAACGCGGCCGGGGTCCGGGCGGATCCGGTGGTGTCGGTGCCGAGTGCGACCTCTGCATGTCCAACGGCGACGGCGACCGCACTGCCGCTGGAGGACCCCCCGGGGATGCGGGTCGGGTCGAGTGGGTTGACCGGCGTGCCGAACCACGGGTTGACACCTGTCGAGCCGAAGCAGAACTCATCCAGATTCGTCTTCGCGACCACCCGGTGCCCGCTGTCGAGCAGTCGCGACACCACGTCCGCATCGGCGTCGGCCGGCTGAGCGGTCGCGGCGACCAGGGCGGAGCCCGAGGTCGTCGCGACTCCCGCGACGTCGATGCAGTCCTTGACGGCGAGTCGGACCGGTCCGTTACCTCGATCGACCGCTCGGATTCTCCACGCGTCCGACGGGTCAGCGGGTGTCGTGTCGGCCATTCGCCCACCCTACGGGCGGAAGCGGGGCTCGTCCCCGGCCGATTCGCCGGGCCCGCGTCGCCCCGGACAGTGATCCCTGGGATACGTTCCACCCCGAGCGGACCGCGTTCGGTCCGCCCGAAGGGGGAACTGAACCATGCCGACACTCGATGGACTCGCCACCGCCACAGGACTGCGCGACCTGAGCCAGCGCGAGGCACCCGTGTCGGAGGAGGGTCGCACGCTGTCCCCCGTGATGGTCGAGGCCCTGTGGGACACGGGACTGATGAACTACCTGAACGCCCCCGAGGCGGGCGGGTCCGAACCGTCCATCCGTGAGGTGCTCGACACCTGGATCGAGATGGCGTGGCAGGACGGGTCCTTCGGCTGGATCGGCATCGCGAACCTGCCCTCGACCATGGCCGCGTCGGCGTACCTGCCCGAGGACGGCTTCAAGGAGGTCTTCGGCGATCCCGACCGACGCACGACCGTCGCCGGGCAGTTCTTCCCCAACGGCACCGGCACTGCGACCGGCGACGGCTACGTCGTGACCGGGGCGTGGAACTTCGGTTCGGGCACCGGGCACTCCGAGTACGTCGCCGCGGGGTTCCTGCCGATCGTCGACGGAGAGATGGTCATCGATCTGACCCAGATCCGCGCCGCGTTGGTCCCACGGGACGAGGTGACCTTCACCGACGGGTGGCACGTGCAGGGCCTGCGCGGCACCGGCAGCTACGACTACTCGATCGACGAGGTGTTCGTACCCGAGAGCCGCTGCTTCCCGCTGTTCACCCGCGAGCCCCAGCGTGGCTCGAGTCCGCTTTTCCGTATGGGCATGATGCCGGTCACCGCAGCGGGCCATGCCGCATGGGCTCTCGGAGTGTCGAAGAGCATGCTCGACGACGTCCAGGAACTCGCGCAGACCAAAGCTCGCATGTCCGACATGGAGACGTTGGCGCGACGCAATACCTTCCAGCGGAACCTTGCGCACTTCACCGGCATGTGGCGCGCGGCCAGGGCGGGTGTGGTCGAGGTGTTCGTCGAGGTCGAGCGCGTCGTCGCCGGCGGCGAGCAGTTGACTCCGCACATGCGGGCGGACATGCGCGCCGCTGCGACGTACGCGACCGAAGCCGCGCGTGAAGTCGGCCAATGGGCGCATCTGGCCGCCGGCACCACGGCGATCCGTCAGGGAAGTCGTATGGAGCGCGCCTTCCGCGACTTGTACACCGGCACCCAGCATGCATTCATCAGCGAGAAGACCTACATCGATGCCGCTCAGATCTGGCTCGGCCTCGAGGAGGACCTGCCCGGCATCTGACCGAAAAGCCGGAGTTCGGCTGCATACTGATCCGATGAAGACGGTCGGCAACATCGTGTGGTTCCTGCTGGCAGGGCTGTGGCAGGCGATCGGGTTCGCCTTCGCCGGGCTGGTCTGCTGCATCACGATCATCGGCATCCCCTTCGGTATCCAGGCGTTCAAGCTGGCGGGGTTCGCCGCATGGCCCTTCGGTCGGTCAGTGGTGCGCACCGAGACCGATTCCGAGGTGCTGGAGACGGTGTTCAACGTGATCTGGCTGCTGTTGTTCGGCTGGGCGTTGTTCGTCGCTGCGCTCGCCTCGGCGGTGGTGTTGTGCATCACGATCATCGGGATCCCATTCGCCATCCAGGCGTGGAAGATCGGTGTGCTGGCCCTCTGGCCGTTCGGCCGCACATTCGTCAGGGACTGATCCAGCGGTGTGGCCCATCCGCCACACACGCTCACCCGCCACAGACAC
>Ga0335397_10004727_pt1 | contig 17929 bp, 17 predicted proteins | sample MAT04_FD_205740 | JGI IMG/M metagenome (GOLD analysis project Ga0335397, IMG submission 205740) | Freshwater microbial communities from Lake Fryxell liftoff mats and glacier meltwater in Antarctica - MAT-04 (spades assembly) (version 2) ... | reverse complement strand
AACTTGGCTTTGACGGTCTTCAACATAGGTGCTCCAAAAAAAGGGTGAGGGTTGGGTTGGCTTCGAAGGGAGTCAGGCAGCAGTGGCGACAGCGGCCGCGCGCTCGGACGCGGACAGCACCCGATCAATGTCGAGCAGGAAGATCACCCGCCGCTCGGCCTTGCCGACCCCGAGGATGAACTCCGAGTCGAAAGTGCCGGCGCCGAAGCTCGGCGGCGGCTCGATGTTCTTCCCTTCGATGTCGAGCACCTCGAGCACCTCGTCGACGAGGATCCCCATCGTGAGGTCACCCTTTGCAGTGGTGAGCTGGACGACGATGATCACCGTCTGATCCGTCGGCTCGGTGCGCTCCATTCCAAACTTCTGCCGCAGGTCAACCACCGGGATGACCTTGCCGCGCAGGTTGATCACCCCGCGGATGAAGCCCTGGGTGCCGGGCACGCGGGTGATCTCCATCAGCCCGATCAGCTCGCGGACCTTGAGGATCGCCAGCCCGTACTCTTCGCGGGCCAGCTTGAACGTCATGAACTTGCCCGCCAGCGTACGGCTGACCGAGCTCTCGGTGGCGGCGGGGGCCTCTGCGGGGGGGGGCAACGGGTGGGTCATGGTCTTGCCTCTGGGGTGGGAAGTTCGCGGCGGCCGCGGGTGGTGTTCTTGGCGGATTGGGCGATCAGCCGATCGATGTTGAGGATCAGGCCGGCCCGCCCGTCCGACAGGATCGCGGCACCCGAGAAGTGATCGCTGTCGGGGAGCCCCGCGCCCAGCGGTTTGATCACCACCTGCTGCTGGGCGAGCACGTCGTCGGCCATCAGCACGATCTTCCGGCCGCCGCTCTCGACCACCACCACCAACGCCTGGGTCGGGTCGCTCACGGCTCCGGGGACGTTGAACAGCTTGCCGAGGCGGAACAGCGGCAGCAGCTCGCCGCGCACGTCGACGAACTCTTCGCGCTCACCCAGCGAGTACAGCATCCCGGCCGTCGGCCTCAGCGACTCGACGATCGACAGCGACGGCACGATGAACCGCTCGGGCCCGCAGGCGATCAGCATCCCGTCGATGATCGCCAGCGTCAGCGGCAGCACCAGGCGAACCGAAGTGCCTTGCCCTGGCTTCGAGCCGACGTCGATCCGCCCGCGCATCTCCTCGACGTTCCTCTTCACCACGTCCATTCCGACGCCCCGCCCCGACAGCTCGGTCACCTCGACCGCGGTCGAGAACCCGGGCGCGAAGATCAGCGCGTGAATCTCGGCGTCAGTCAGCACCTCGTCCGCGCCCACCAGCCCGCGCGACCTCGCCTTCGCGAGCAGCGCCTTGCAGTCGAGCCCTTTGCCGTCGTCGGTCAGCTCGATCACGATGTTGCCGCCTTCGTGAACAGCTGACAGCCGCAGCGTCGCCTGCTCGACCTTCCCCTGCGTGCGTCGCACTTCCCCGGCCTCGACGCCGTGGTCGACGGCGTTGCGCACCATGTGCACCAGCGGCTCTTCCAGCCGCTCCGCCATGCTGCGATCCATCTCGGTCTCTTCGCCCACCGGCACCAGCACCACCTTCTTGCCGGTCTTGTGGGCCAGATCCCGGGTCAGCCGCGCCATCTTCTGAAACACGCCGCGCACCGGCACCATCCGCATTCGCATCGCGACGTCCTGCAGGTCGCGGCTGATCTTGGTCAGCTGCCCCAGGTAGTTGCGCAGCTTCAGCGATTGGATCGCCGCCAGCTCGGGAGCGTTCACCACCATCGACTCCACAATGATCAGCTCGCCAATCATCTCGACCACGCTGTCGACACGCTGAACATCCACTTTCAGCGTCTCGCGGATCCGCTCGCCCTGCCGCGGCCCCTCGACCTCGGGCGCCGGCGCGCGCACGGACGCAACCCCTGGCCCCGGAACAGGAGCCGCGAAGATCTCGTACGCCTCGCTCACCGGCGCCACCACCGACCCGGAAGGCAGCGCCGCGCGCGCGATCTCGGCCTGTAGCTTCTTCACCAACTGCCCGACCTCAGGAACCTGCTCGACCGTCGTGCCACCTTCGAGCGCCGCGCGGACCTCGTGCAGCAGCTTGCGCATCAACGTCGTCGAGTCGAACACCAGCTCGAGCGCCGAGCCGGCCAGCACCAGCGTCCCTTCGCGCACCAGGTCCAGCAACGTCTCGGTGGTGTGGGCGACCGCGATCACCTGCGGCAGATCGATGAACCCCGCCACCCCTTTGATCGAATGGAAGACACGGAACAGCTCGTTGATGTTCCCCGAGTCGAGGCCCCCCTCTTCTCCGGCCATCAGAATCTCGTCCGCGCGCGACAGCCCGTCGCCTCCTTCTTCGAGGAAGTCGGTCATCAGCTCAATTGTGTCGCCGTCCCGCTCGACGTTTTCGGCCGGGGCCTCGGCCGACTGTGGCCCCTGCTGCAGGGCCAAGACATTGGCGGTCACCCGCGCGAGCACCGCAGTTCCATTGACGCCGTCGGAAGCCAGGTGCGCCGCCAGCGCCTCCCGCGATTCGCGCACCAGCGGCTCAGGCTCGTTGCTGCACACCTGCTCGAGCCGCACGAACGCTGCGAGAATTCCCTCGAGCGCGCCGCGGTCACGCACCTCGCACACCGCCACCAACCCGGCGAGCTGCTCGATCAGCGATTCCTTCGTCTCTTCGGAAGTAGGCATGGTCTCCACGTTGACGCGCTTCCTCGTTCAGCAGGCCGCGTGCCAACCGCGCCGCGCTCGTGCGCCCGGCCGTTTCGCCCGGGTCGGCGCCGCCGCGCCGGGTCGTGCCCAACCGCGACCGACGAACGACTGAAGAGATCGCCGTGCTGTGCCGAAAGAGACAACGGCGCTGGCCGCCGCGTGACGACGAGAGGACCCTGGTGAGAGAGATCACAGTTGGCATCGCGGACCTGCAGCTCTCCAGCGATCCCACTTCGCTGCTCGTCACCTACGCCCTGGGCTCGTGCATCGCCGTCACCGCCCACGATCCGGTGCGGCACGTCGCCGGGATGATCCACTACATGCTGCCGCTCTCGAGCTCTGCGCCCGACAAGGCGGCCGATCGCCCCGCGATGTTCGCCGACACCGGCGTGCCGCTGCTTTTCGAACGGATGTATGCGCTCGGCTGTTCCAAGCAGAGCCTGGTGATCAAGGTCGCGGGCGGCGGCAAGCTGTACGACGACAACGGCACCTTCGAGATCGGCAAGCGCAACCACACCATCCTGCGAAAGATGTTCTGGCAGGTCGGCGTCACCATCGCGGCCGAAGACGTCGGCGGCGCAAAGTCACGAACCCTGCGGCTGTTCGTCGGCACCGGCCGGCTGATCGTTTCCTCGATGGGTGTGGAGACCGACCTGTGATCGACCCTGAACGAATCGCGGCCCACGTGGCCAGCCTGCCCACGCTGCCGGTGGTGGTGATGCGGCTGATGACGCTGTTGAAGGACGATCGCTCCTCGGCCCACGACTTCGAGCTTGCCGTTCGCCCCGACCCGGCCCTGACTTCAAATCTGCTGCGCGCCGCCAACTCGGCGCTCTACCTCGGCATGGAACCCTGCCGCACCGTCGCGCAGGCGATCGCCCGGGTCGGCACCCGGCGGGTCTTCGACGTCGCCGCCGGCGGCGCCCTGCAGAAGGTGATCCCGCTCCGGCTCGCCGGCTACCAGATCCCTTCCACCGCCTTCTGGCTCCACTCCATCGCCGTCGCCGTCCTCTCCGAACGGCTCGCCCGCAAGGCGAAGCTCGACTGCGGCCCGCACGCCTTCACCGCCGGGCTGCTGCACGACCTGGGCAAGCTGGTGATCTGCGAGTTCCTCGCCGACGAGGCGCGCGCGCTGCTCGCCAGTCTCGAAGAACGACAGCTGACCTTCGTCGTCGCCGAGCACCACGCGCTGGGCACCGATCACGCCGAGGTTGGCGAAGAGGTCGCGCGCCGGTGGAGGCTGCCGGAAGAGATCGCCGCCGTCGCCCGGTGGCACCACCAACCCGAACGAGCCCCCTCGCATCGCGCACTGGTGGCGGTGGTCCACGTCGCCAACGCGCTCGCCCACTCTTATGGCTACGGCACCGACGCCGGCGAGCTGCACCGCGCGCTCTGCCCCGAAGCGGTCGCGCGCCTGGGCCTCAAACCCTCGGCGATCGAGCAGGTCGTGGGCCAGTCGTTCGACGACATCTTCACCTCCGCCGAGCAGCTCGGCGATGGCACCAAAGGAGTTTGATCATGGGGTACCGGATCCTCATCGTGGACGACTCGCCGGTGATGCGGCGCATCGTCGCCAGGGCGCTGGCGGCCGGCGGCTTCGAGGCCTCGACCACCCACTGCGCAGAGAACGGCAGAGAAGCGCTGGCCGTGCTCGCCGCCCACCCGATCGACATCGTCTTCGCCGACATCAACATGCCCGAGATGTCGGGAATGGAGATGGTCGAGAAGATGGCCGCCGATGGACAGCTGCCGACCCAGCCGGTCATCATCCTCTCCACCGAACGGAACGCCGAGCGCATCGACCGCCTGCGGGCGCTGGGCGTGCGCGCCTACCTGAAGAAGCCCTTCAAGCCCGAAGACCTCAAGAAGGTCGTCAGCGCCCTCTTCCCCCTTGGAGCCCCATGAGCGCTGCCCTCAGCCCGTCCCTGCTGCTCGGTACCACCAGCGCCATCCTCGAAGACGCAGCGTTTTTCTTCAGCGAGCGGACAGACACCCCGCTGCCCTGGGCCGGCCAGTTGCTCGAGGCGAAGCTGAGCTTCATTGGACCCAGAAAAGGCACGATGCGGCTGGTCACCACCACGGCGTTCGGCGTCGAGCTTGCCGCGAACCTGCTCGGCCTCGCCCCTTCCGACGCCGACGCCGCCGCCCACGCCCGCGCGGCAGTCGGAGAGCTGCTCAACATGGTCTGCGGCGCGTTCGTCGCCGAGTGGTTCGGCGCCGACCAGGTTTGCCAGCTCGGCATCCCCGTCGTCCGCGCGATTCCTCACCCGGACGACGCACCTGGCGACTGCAGCATCTGCCTGATCGCCGACGAGCGTCACCGCGTCGAGGTCGAGATCATACTCGACGAGGTACCACGGCCCTGAGCTTCTCTTCGAGCGCTTCGGTCACGCCCAGCAGCTGGCACACCGCCGCAACCGTCTCGTCGTTGTCGATCGTGCCCGCGTCGAGCCCTTCCCTCTTGGTGATCGCGTTCGCCCGCAGCTCGTCTCGACCCAGCCCGCCAGCGACGCGCCGACTTCGCGGTGGCAGGCGTTGATCGTCTTGAGCCACACCGCTGAACCCGAATGCGCGGCGTGCCGATGAGAGAGGATGCGCTCGCTCACCCCCGTTAGCTTCCTCCAGTCCGTCGCCGCCCTCTCAATCACTGCCTTCATCGGCTGGCAGTCTCTCGTCGCGCCGTCCGAGGCACATGCCGCGGAAAAGCCAACCGAGGCCAGGAAGCACGAGGCCGCGAAGACGCCTGAGGCCGCGAAGACGCCTGAGGCCGCAAAGACGCCTGAGGGAATCGTCGCCGAGCTGCTCGCCGGCAACGCGCGCTTCCAGGCGGGTCAGCCGCTGCCCCGACAGCTCGTCCAGGCTCGGGCGGTGCTGGCTGCCGGCCAACACCCGAAGGCGATTATCCTCTCGTGCTCCGACAGCCGCGTGCCGCCCGAGCTGGTGTTCGACCAGTCGCTGGGCGACCTCTTCGTCGTCCGCGTCGCGGGCAACGTCGCGGATCCGATCGCGCTGGCGAGCATCGAGTACGCCAACGAGCACCTTCACTCCGAAGTCGTCATCGTCCTCGGCCACCAGAAGTGCGGCGCCGTCACCGCCGCCGCCACTGGCGCGAAGATGCCCTCGGCCAACCTCCAGGCGCTGGTGGACGAGATCGCCCCCGCGCTGCCCCTGCGCGGGCCCAACCCGGGGTGGGTGGTGGTCGCGAAGGGGGTCGAGGCCAACGTCGTCGCCACCGCCGCCGAGCTGCTCGAGCGCAGCCCGCTGCTGAAGGAACAGGCTGCCCACGGAAAGCTGAAGGTGGTGCGGGCCGTCTACGACCTCGATACCGGAAGAGTGCGGTTGCTCCCGTAACGAGAGCCTGACCGAGATCGCCATTGCCCCCCCGCGCGCTGTCGATCCACCCGCTCCGATTCCGGCCAACGAGCAGCGCCTCGAGGCCTTGCGCTCGTACGCAATCCTCGACACCCTCGGGAGGCGGAGTTCGACGAGGTGCTTGCCAGCCACCCGGGTTTGCTCTCCAGAAATAGAACGGAGATGAGAGGAGGAACGGAGCGACCTGACCCGACTGCTCTGCCGTCCATTCGCCAGCGAACTGCGCAGGGCACCCACAGTGGGTCACCTCGCTGCAGTCCTGCGGCCCCCGCTTCGGTCGGCGAGGTTCAACGCAGCACGAGCACCGTGCCCACCGCCGGCTTCAGCTCGAGCACGCCGCCATCGAAGGTGACGAGGACTGCTCGATGATGGCGTGCGGTGTTCACCAGGTACGCGTCGGTCACCTGCTGATGACTCCGCGCCTGCTCGAGGACCTTCAGCCCTGCCGCGGTCGTCAGGCTGGGCGCTTCCGCCAGAAAATGGTGACCCTTCAGCGCGCGAAGCTCATCCAGCACTTCGGCAGCTTCGAGCGGGATGCTCGGCTGCGGCGTGTACGCTGGATTGCAGGACAATCGAATGAACCCCGCTTCGGTGAACGCGCAGGTTGCCCAGCCTTTGGAGTGGTTCTTCAAGAACCAGTCGGCGGCGATCCCATGATGCTGGTGGTTGGGCCACATCAACGCCAGCAAAACGTTCACATCCAGAAGCGCGACCTTCACGGCTCTTCGTCGGCAAGCAACTTCGAGGCACGATCTCCCGGGATGATCGGAGCATTCGCCGAAACGGCGAATCCAGGCAGCCGGCCCCTTGTTGGACGCACCGGCTTCAAGCCGCGTCGGGCGAGCTCCGAGATCACCTGGCCAAGCGAGCGCCGGGTGGTCTTCACCAGCGTCATCGCCGCCTCGTACACGTCATCCTCGAGCGTCACCGTCGTCCGCATGATTGATACTGTGATGCGGTGATGTTGTGATGTCAACCCGGCGCCGGCCTCGAGCCACCGTGAGCGATCAGCGACGGCGGGGCTCGAAGTGAGCCTGCAGCTCACGGTGACCAACTTCTCGACCACGCCCGCGGTGATCTTGCCCGAGTTGAACCCGAGGACGACGCCGCTCGAGACGGCACCAGTCCAGGTGACGTGGAGATCGCTGTTGCGGCGAACGGATCCGCAATCGCCTGCACTGCACGTCGGAGCGGTCAACGTCAGCTCGTTGGGTACGTTGACGCTCGCCGTGAAGGCCATGATCGTGCCGTCATGGACGAGGCCCGTACCTCCGCCCGATCCGCCGCCACCGGGGGGCTCATGCGCGCGCGAGTGTACGCGCGTCCGTCGACACGGGAGACTGGCTTCCACTCCATGTTTCGCCGCGCCCGGTTCATTCTTTCATTGCTCTGCGCGTGCACACCGCCCGCCGGCTACCGCTTCACCACCGTGCCCTTCACCAGGTCGACGTCGAAGATCGCGAACGGCTTCGCCTGCGGCCCGACGCGCAGCTGCACCTTCTTGTTATTTGCTGGCAGCGAGAACTTCGTGTCCTTGCGCGCCGTCGTCCCTTCCTTCGCGTTGGCCAGCAGCGTCGCCCGCGAGGGGTCTCTCCCACCCGCCTGATCGATCAGCTCGACGAAGACATTCGAGCAGCCTGGCCTTGCGCTCGTGTTCTCCAGCGCCGACGACAGCACCAGCGTTCCCAAAGCGCCCGGCACTCCCGCGACTTGCACCACCTCGAACGACGCACCCGCTGGATCGCAGGCGTTGGCGTCGATCGGCACCTTCACGCCGACCGGCGCGGTGAAGGGCGTCTCGAGCGCGAACGGAGGCAGCGCCTTCGCCTTCGGAACCGTCGTCAGCTCGACCTGCGTCGTTGGCGCCACGCCGGCGATCGGACGCTGCGATTTCTGCTGCGGTGCGGAGGCCTTCGAGACCTGGGGCACGGGCTGCGGTGTCGGCTGAACCGGCCGCGTGACGGGGATCGGCGTCGTCATCTCGGCGACGGGCGCATTCGAGCCGCCTGCGATCAACAGCGCGCCGGCGAGCACCACGGCGATCCCCACCCCGCCGACGCCCCACAACCACGGCGGAACTCGCGTGCCCGATTGCTGCCGGACCTTCGCTTGAGCCGGCGCCGGTTTCTTGGGCTTGTCCAACGCGTCGAGCGCCTCGCGTGCCGCCTGTGCGCTCTGGTACCGGTCGCCCCGGTTCCGCTCGACCATCTTCTTCAGCCACGCGTGAAAGGGCGGCGACACGTTGACCGCTTCCTCGAACGCCAGCTCGAGCCCCGGCCCCGGCTTGAACAGCTCGTCGGGCGGCTTGCGGCTCAGCAGGTGAAGCAGGCTCGCGCCGAGCGCATACAGATCTGCCGTGAGATCGACGGTGCCTCCCAGCTGCTCGGGCGGCATGTAGCCGAACGTCCCGACCAGGGTAGAGCCGTGGGTGATGCCGCGGACGAGATCGCGGGCCGCTCCGAAGTCGACGAGGGCCAGCGAGCCGTCTTCCCGGCGCATCACGTTGGCCGGCTTGAGGTCGCGGTGGATGACGCGCGGCGAGAGCCCGTGCAGGTACTCGAGGACCTCGAGCAGTGACCGCGCCAACCGCTTCGCCTCGGGCTCGTCGAACCGCTGGTGCTCGAGCTGCTGCAGCAGCGACTTCCCGTGGACGAACTGCTGCGCGAGGTACAGCCGGGTGTGGACGCCCTTGCCCTCGGTGAAGCTCTCGACCAGCCGTGGGATCGCGGGATGCGACAGCTGCGCGAGCAGGCGCGCTTCCCGCTCGAAGCCCTCGAGCAGCGCCGCGTCGGGCACCAGCGCGAACAGCAGCTCTTTGAGCGCCGCCTCTTCTCCGTTCTTCTCGGCGAGGAACACTCGGCTGTGCGGCCCGGTCGCGATCTGCCGGACAATCTTCCAGCCGCCCGGCGCGACCGCGATCCCACAGTGGCCGCATCGGGCCTCGTCCACAGGATCGCCGCAGCCGATGCAGGGGTGTGTTCCAGCGGCTGCTGCAGATTTCGTCTTCTCGGCATCCACTGACCTGAGCCTATCTTGCCGAATGCTCAATCTCGCGCTGCTGTTGGTGCTGTCCGCTGATCCGACCGATGCCGGCTGCCCCTGGAAGGATCCGAAAGAGCCGCCGAAGTTCGAGGAATACATGGGCGGCGCCGAGCTCAAGTTCACCAGCGACGCGACCTGGTTTCGCTGCGCGAAGAAGTCGGGCGGAAAGCTCGAGGCGATTTGGTCGGTGGGAGAAGGCGGCCAGCTCACGCCCCAGCCCGGAGTTCCGCAGACCAGCTACAGCGGCCGCGAGACGGTGCGCGAGCTCTGCAAGACGCCCGGCCTCAAGCAGGTGCAGGTGGCACTGAAGGGCTCGGGCGAGATGGAGAAGCTCGACTGGAGCTCGAGCATCCTCGAGATCTACTGCGAGAAGTGCCAGTGGTCGGGCGACGACAACATGCTCGCGCTCCACACCAAGGCGCTGACTCCTCCCGGCACGTACACCATCGACGCGACGTTCGACCCCAAGTGGTACGCGTGTGCCAAGCAGGGCTCGGCGCTCGAGCTGCGGCTGTTCACCGGCGCCACGCGGGAAGAGGTCAACAAGGCGAAGGAGCCGACCCACGTCGTGAAGGGGCTCGACGGGCCGAAGGTGAAGAAGGCGTTTCCGAAGGGGCCGATCTGCAAGGGCAACCCAAAGTACGTTGGTGTCGAGTTCGGCGGCACCGGCGAGTTCCGCGTGCTGCCTCCGAAGGGCCGGTCGATTCAGGAGTCGCAGTGCCAGTAGGCGCGTAGTCCTGCGCCGCTGAAGTTCCTCACCCCTCCCGTCCATTCGCCAGCGAACTGCGCAGGGCGTGTGCCACGACCGCTGTCGAGCGGCGGCCAGTCGCTCGAGCCGCCAGCCGTCCCGTCCAACGGAGCCACATGGATGCTCCACTTCCCCGAGGTGTTGCTGTCGTACGGCAAGTTCAGCGCCTCGGCGATCAGCGGCCGCCAGCCTGCGCTGCGCACGCCGTACGACGCCGTCCCCATTGAGCCGAGGATCAACGCCCTCTCCCCGGCAGGCTCGGCGATCGCGCCCTTTCGGTGAACCAGCAGAGGCCGCCCAAAGTGCACTTCTTCCTGAACGAAGGCCTCGGCACCCACCGCGCCGTCTTCGGGATCGTCGCCGCGGCGTGCTCAGGTCGCTGGGGCAGTACACGCTGCGGGCTTTGGCGTCGGTTCGCCCGCTGGCCAGCGCCGCGCAAAAGGCAGCCTTCGCGTCGGCTGGCTTGTGCTGCCCTCGAGAGACGCGGCGATGTCGGCGATGGATCGGAACAGTACAAGTGGGTCGTCTTTTGAAGGAATAAACCCGCGCCGCTGCCAGAAGCTGCCTGCCTCGGGATCAACCGCGTTGACGATCAACGCCCTGCCTCCCACCAGTCGGGCCCCCTCGACGCATCGGGTGAGCGCGTGTCGAAGCAGACCGCTGCCGATTCCTTTGCCGGCCCAGTGGGTGTCGGTTGCCAGTTGACCCAGCCAAAGACACGGAACCGGATCCGGTGGCTGGCCAGTGCGAATCGACCGCGGCAGGGAAGCTGCGATCACCGCGGTAGGCGCCAGCCCATAGTACCCAACCACCTGGCCGGCTTCATGAACGACCATCACCACCGTGAAGCCCTTCTCTTGCTTCGAGATCGCACGCCTCTTCAGCCAGCCATCGAGCGAGGGCTTGCCGCACGAGAACCCTGAGGTGTCATGGTTTCTGGTCAGGAGTTCCGGAGAGGAGAGGGTCATTCCCACGGCGCTTTGCGCTTGAGAACCTTGACCAACTCGCGAACCGGGCGACCAGTGCCTGCGATCGCCTGCACAAATGCGCCGAACCCCTCTGCCGACATCCGTACCAGAGCCCGTTCCAGGAGCAACTCCTCAGCGGCGCGAACCGCCGCTTCACGAACGAAATCGGTACGCGAACGGCCCCCGAGGTCGGCGGCACGATCGATGAGTGCGATGTCCCGAGCAGGCAAGCGCATCGAGAGCGGGTGCTCTTTTCTAACCAGAGAACGAGTCATGACTGCTTGTAGCGCATTTTACACTACGGAACAATACCCGAACCGAGAGCAGCCCGCTGGTGCCTGCTGGTGGTCGGTCGTTCGCGTGGGCCAGGTGAAGACCGACGAGGCTTCAAATGAGATCACCGCCATCCCGAAGCTGCTGGAGATCTTGCACCTGGAGGGATGCATCGTGACGATCGACGCGATCGGCTGCCAACGAGAGATCGTGATGCACATCATCGACAAGGGTGCCGACTACGTCATCAGCCTGAAGATGAACCAGCCGGCGCTGCACGCAGCGACGGTGGACTTCTTCGCCGAGGCCAAGGCAGAGCGCTTCGAGACGGTGCCGCACAAATACACCGAGACGCTGGAGAAAGAGCACGGGCGATTTCAGACAGACGTCTGCAGCCTCGGCTCTTGCACGGCCGGCAAGTGCGTCAGCTACCTGTTGTCGGTCTGCCTCTAAAGGCTGAGCTTGCGGCCCACCGACTCAGGTCGACTGCATCGTGGCCCCTCGACGGTCAACCACCGTCACCGGACGAAGCAGAGCACCGAGCAACAGGAACACCGCGTACTCGATCTCATTCGAGACATCACCGGCCAGCGTCACCGTGCGTCGAGCCTTCACGCGAAGCTCCGGCAACAGCGGAGCCAGCGACGCGGCAGTCACCTCGGACACCTGCACCGACGCGCCCGATGACAGCGCGCACCGCACCTGGTCGCCCGCATGGGTGAGCGTCAGGGTGAACGCCACGCTCGCTTTGCCTTCTTTCAGCACCGTGTCGACCACCCGACGTCGTGAGTCTGGGACCGCTGCCGCGCCCAGTTGCTCGAGGTCGACGCACTTGAGCCGTTGGTGCGCAGTGTCCTCTGCCCACTTGCAGTCAGGCGCGAGGAACGCCTCGAGCACCGCGTGCCCGAGCGCTTCCTTCTCACACAGCGGCGCGAGCTGCTCGAAGTCGCTGCTGCGCGCCACGAGCGCCGCCCGCCGCGCCGGTGGAAACGCCTCGAGCCAGCGGAAGAGATGGGCACCGTTGAAGGGCCGCGCCGGGATCCCGAAGCCGAAGAGCACCGCGGGCACCACCCGGTCGAACTCGGGGGGAGGCGGCAGGCCCGCAGGCAGCCACCCATTCAACAAGAGGTAGCCGAGGTGTTCTTCGTTGGGCGTGAGCGCCGCCTTCAGCTGCTGCACCCACGCCACCACACGCTCGTGGGTGGCGACGGGCAGCAACTGCCTCCAGATGATTCGCTTGCAGTACAGCTTCAGGTACGGGAGCTCGTCGCTGAGCAGCGCCGTCGCCAGCTCGAAGCAGCGCGCCGGCGAGAGCGTCTCGAGCGCCACGCGACACAGCGACTTCAACTTCGGCGCATCGAACTGATCCCAGCCCTGCTGGTCGCAAAGGGCCCACACGTGCTCGCACAGCGGCGCCGTCACGCCGTCCATCTGCAGCACCTCGTCGAGCACGCTGTCGCCATCGAGAAAGGCCGCGATGCCTTCGTCGGTGCCGCGCGGTGGGTGCTGAAGCTCGCTCCACAGCAGCGGCAGCTGCGCGGTCATGCGCGCATCAAGCTCTGCGCGGCGAAGAGGGCGACCCCAGCGACGGTCGCCGAACACCAACCAGCCCAGCAACTTTTCCAGTGCAGCGCGCGTCTCGAGCGAACCTGCCGCTGCATGCGCGACCCTCAGCAGGTCGAAGGTCTGTGGCTCAGCTGGCCCCAGGCGCCCCAACGCCCGCGCGGCGAACGACGACAACAGCCCATTTTCGAAGCGCAGCCACGGCGTTGGCTCAGCGCACAGCAGTCGACCAAAGGCCGCAGCGCTCACGTCATCCAGCGGAGACCTCGCGCGCAGCACGCGCTCGACGTCGCTGTCGCCGGGGCCCTCACCCAGCGCCATCACCAACGACGTGTACGCGCGCTCGTCGGTCTCAACGGCGAGTCGCGCACGCAGCGCAGGCTCGGACTCGGGCTTGAGCAGCGACAACGTCCACGCCGTCGCGCACCGCAGCTCTACCTCGTCATCGTCGAGCGCGCGCTCGAGCTCACTGCGCGCAGCCTTCACGGCGTTCACCGACAACACCGAGTTCTCGTTTTCGTCACTCTTCCAGAAGAAGCTCTCGGGCGTGACGTCGTTGAGCTGCTTCGAAGGCACCAGCATGCCGATCGCCGTCATCACCTCTGCGCGCACTGGCGATCGACTGCGCAACAGCGCGACCAGCGGCGCGACGGCGGTCCACGTGGAAGGGTAGTGCTGGTCCTGGTGGAAGACGCCATTCATGTACGCGCCAAGCGCAGCTGACGCGTCGTCGCGCGAACCTTCGATGAGCGCCTGCGGCAACCCTTCAGACATTGATCTTCACCACGCTGACTCTGGCGCCTGGGCTCAGGGGAACACCCGCGCCTTCAGCGCCTGAGGGTTCCCCGCGATCGTCAGCTGCCGCATCACCTGCCCGGCGGTGCGCCCATGGAGGGCTTGACCTCATCCAAAACCTCGACGGGCATCCGAAGGTTCGCAAGCTTTCCGCGCGAGAGCACCAGCTCGCTTTTGCCGGGGGCCTTTCCGGTCACAGTCAACTTCCCCCCCGCGAGCTTTGCCGCGAGCACCGCCGGGTCGACCCCTTCGATCGCCGTGATTCCGGTCGCCTTGTAGGTCGCACGCTGTCCCTTCTCGACCGTGATGCCGTTCTCGAAGGCCGGGTCGGTAATCTCAGGAACTCCGCGCCGAACTGTGACCAGGTAGTTCACCCGCTCGCCGCCCGCCGTCAAGTACAGGAGCGTGGTCGCCCCTTCCTTGGCTCCGATGACCAGCATTTGTGAGTTGCCGATCAGCTTTACGTCCGCGATTGAGGTGTCTGCTACCGCGATCCGCTGCAAGCTGGGCGCGTCGATGACCCTCTGGGTCCCGACCAGGAGGCTTATCTCTTTGGCCTCCTGGGCCAGGGCCGACGACGCCACCATCACTGCCCAGACAGTCAGCCGCATTTGGTTCTCCCACTTCTTCTACCCAGGCCCCGCGCGCGCATCCTGCCGCGACGCGGCCACTGGCGCCACCCTCCCTTTAGCGGCGGGTGAAGCGACGGCGAAGCATCGCCGCGCCCACCAGGAGCAGCATCCACGCGCTCTCGGTGCCGCCGGTGGAACAGCCGCAGCCGCCACCGACGAAGCCGACCTGCATCAGCACGGTGACTTCCACCGGGGTCGAGGCATTCTGAAAGCCCTTGAACTTCGCCGACGCGGTCAGGGTGCGCACGCCGCCGGCGATGTCGCCGGTGCAGGTGTAGTTGCCTGCGGCGTCGGTGGTCGCGGTGCAGATGACGCCGTCCTGGTCGCTGACGGTGACGCTGCTGTTCGGGTAGGCGGTGCCGGTGACGGTGATCGACGGGCCGTCGACTTTCGTGCCCGCCGTCGGCGAGAGAATCTCAGGAGCCACCAGCGATGCCTCCTGGACGAAGTCGAAGCCTGCCGACGCGCCCGAGGTGTTGTTCGCTGCGTCCGTGGCCGTGGCCGTCACGGCGTGGTTGCCCGGGGTGAGCGCAGTCATCGCCGTGCAGGTCCATGAACCGCTGGCGTCGACCACTGCCACACAGGCCGTGGTCCCGTCGACCGACACCGTCACGGTAGACCCCGGCTCACCCGTGCCGCCGAACTTCGCCCGGGGCTCGAACACCTGCTCTGCCGCCGCGGGAGACGTCACGCTCGGCGCGGAAGGCGCCATGGTGTCGACCGTGAAGCTGCGACCGGCGCTGACCGGACTGCTGTTGCCCGACAGGTCCGTCTGACGCACCGTGAACGTGTGCGCGCCGTCGCCGAGCGTCGCCGAGGTGCAGGTGAACATGCCGCCTGCGCAGGTCGCGCTGCAGCGCACGACAGCCCCTTCGAGCACTTCGACGAAGGTCCCGCTCTCGCAGCTGCCGCTGATGACCGGCGTCGCGCTCGAGACGAAGGAAGCCGCCGCAGGCTTGATGAACGCGGGGCTCACCGGCGCCTGGGTGTCGACGGTGACGGTGCGGGCCATCGAAGCTGCGCTCGGGTTGCCCGCCACGTCGGTTTGACGAACGGTGAGCGCATGCTCGCCGTCGGTAAGCGCGGTGGTGACGCAGCTGAAGGCGCCCGCGGTGCAGACGGCCTGACAGAGCAGCGTCCCGCCTTCGAAGACTTCGACCGTCGCGCCAGTCTCGCAACTGCCTGAGACCGTGAGGCCCGGGACCTTGCTGAACGAGCCCGGCACCGGGGTCGAGACCTGGGGCACGGCAGGCGCCGTAAGGTCGATGACGAAGTGGCGGTCGGTCGACACGACGCTGGTGTTGCCCGCGCCGTCGAGCTGCAGCGCGAACACGTCGTGCGCGCCCTCAGTGAGGCCCACCGCGACGCAGCTGAAGACCGAGGCGGTGCAGGTCGCTTCGCAGAGCATCGCGGTGCCCTCGAAGAGCTGCACGGTGGCTCCGGTTTCACAGGTGCCGGCAAAGGTGACCGCCGCGCTCTTCAACGAGGCGTTGGCAACCGGCGAGAGCAGCGACGGCGCCACCGGCGCGGCCGTGTCGACCGTGAAGACGACCGCCGTGCTGAAGGGGCTGCTGTTTCCGGCGCGGTCGGCCTGGGTCACCGTCAGCGAATGCGCGCCGTCGGTCAACGTGGCCGCGACGCAGCTGAAGGTGCCCCCGACGCAGGGGGTCTGGCAGACCAGCGTGGCGCCTTCGAACACCTGCACCGTCGCGAACGCTTCGCACGTGCCCGAGAGGGTCGGCGTCGCATCGGGCGTGGTCGTCGCTGCGGCAGGCGAAGTCAGCGCGGCCACAGCGGGCGCCACGGTGTCGATGGTGAAGACCTGACCGCCGCTGTCACCGCTGGAGTTGTTCGCCGAATCGACCTGGCGCGCGATGAGGGTGTGCGCGCCTTCCGTCAGTGCGGCGCTGGTGCACGAGAAGGCGCCGGCCACGCAGACGGCCTGACACACCTGCGTCGAGCCCTCGTACACGTGCACCGTCGCGCCCGTCTCACACGTCCCTGAGATGACGGGGGCCGCGGTGTCCACGAAGGCGCCCGTCGCCGGGCCCGTGACATCGGGGGCCGCCGGCAGGGTGCTGTCGACAGTAAACGTGTGGCCAGCGCTGAGCGGGCTGACGTTGCCCGCGGCGTCCGTCTGCTGCACCACCACCGTGTGGCTCGCGTCCGACAGCAGCGCGCTGTCGCAGGCAAAGGCGTTGCCGACACAGACTGCCGAGCAAAGCAGGGTCGCGCCTTCAGTGACGTTCACCGTCGCGCCCGTCTCACAGGTGCCTGAGATTTCGGGCGTGGTGTCGCCCACGACTGCCGCCGCGGAAGGCGCGGTGATGGCCGCGGCCAACGGCGACGTGGTGTCGATGGTGAAGCTGCGTGCGTCCGTCTGCGGGCTGACGTTGCCTGCCGCATCCGTCTGCTGCACCACCACCGCGTGAGGTCCTTCGGTCAGCGTCGGCGAGGTGCAGCTGAAGCCCGCGGCAGTGCACACCGTCGAGCAGAGCACCGTGGCGCCCTCGAGGACTTCGACGGTCGTGCCGAGCTCACAGCTGCCCGAGAAGACAGGCGCGGTGATGGCCGTCGACAGCCCTTCGGTCGGCGCGTCGAGCACCGGGAGCACCGGCGCCACCGTGTCGACGTTGAAGCCCAGCGTCGCGCCCGGGACGCTGACGTTGCCCGTCGCGTCCGTCTGGGTGGCGGTGATGCTGTGCGGCCCTTCGGCGAGCATCGACGACGTGCAGCTGAAGATGCCCGCGGCGCAGGAAGAAGCGCAAAGCACCGTGCTGCCTTCAGACACCGTCACCTGCGCGCCCGACTCACAAGTGCCCGAGAAGGTGGGCGACGCCGTGCTCAGTGACGCGCCCGCGCTGGGGGCCGAAATGACCACCGCGAGGGGCGCGAGGCTGTCGACCTCGAAAGACCGTGGGGCGCTGTCGCTGCTGGTGTTGCCGGCGGCGTCCGTCTGGTGCACGGCCACGCTGTGGCTGCCTTCGCCCAACGCGGCAGTGGTGCACGCGTACACGTTGCCCGCGCACGTCGCAGTGCACAGCAGCGCCGCGCCTTCGTAGACGCTGACGATCGCGCCGGTCTCACAGTCACCTGAGATCGCCACTGCCGCGGACGGCGACAGGGCGCCTTCCAGGGGAGCAGTCACCGTGGGGCTCGAGGGCGCCGTGGTGTCGATGGTGAAGGTGCGTGAGGCGCTGCCAGGGCTCACGTTGCCCGTCGCGTCCGTCTGCACGGCGACGATGCTGTAGCTGCCTTCGGCCAGCGTCGAGGTCGAACAGCTGAAGCCGCCCGCGCTGCACGTCGCCGTGCAGAGCACCGTACTGCCTGCGTAGACGGTGACGGTGGCGCCAGCTTCGCAGCTGCCGCTGACGACGGGGCTCGTCACGTTCGTGACCAGGCCTGCCGTCGGGAAAGCGAGGGCCGGAGCGAGCGGGGCGAGGGTGTCGACGGTCACAGAGACCGCCGGGCTGCTGGCGCTGGTGTTCCCCGCGGCGTCCGTCTGCCGCGTGACAAGCGTGTGGCTGCCCTGGCTCAACGCCGCGCTGGTGCAGCTGAAGGTCGAGGCCGCACAGGCGCTCGAGCACAGCAGCGTGGCGCCATCGTAGACATTCACCGTCGCGCCCGTCTCACAGCTGCCCGAGATGATGGGCGTGGTGGTCGACAGCAACGCGCCCGCGGCCGGCGACGAAATCGCCGGAGCCGAAGGAGCCACCGTGTCGACCGTCACCGAGACTGCCGTGCTGCTGACGCTGACGTTGCCCGCGGGGTCCGTCTGGCGAGAGGTGAGCGAGTGGCTGCCCTGGCCCAGCGCCGCGCTGGTGCAGCTGTACGTCGAGCCTGCGCAGACGCTCGAGCACAGCA
>Ga0335397_10004721_pt1 | contig 17946 bp, 14 predicted proteins | sample MAT04_FD_205740 | JGI IMG/M metagenome (GOLD analysis project Ga0335397, IMG submission 205740) | Freshwater microbial communities from Lake Fryxell liftoff mats and glacier meltwater in Antarctica - MAT-04 (spades assembly) (version 2) ... | reverse complement strand
CCGCCGCCTTGCTGCGCAGGACGCTGATGTCCAGCCGCAATCCGACCACAAACATGAACAGAATGACGCCCAACTGACTCAGCGTTGCCAGCGGCAGCATTTTCGTGGCCGGGAACAGCGCCTGCATGGCCCCAGGAGCCACGGTCCCCAGCACGGAAGGCCCCAGTGCCAGTCCGGCAATCAGCTCGCCTATGACCGCGGCCTGGCCCACCAGTCGCACAACGCGCCCTATGAGGCGCGCCGCCAGCAGTATGACAATCAGTTGTGCGAGGAGGAGACCCAGGTCGAGCATGCGAGGCCAGCGGCTAAAAAACCAAGGCGCCAGCCATGGATGGGCTGCGCCTCGCAACTTAAGTCTCGCTCATCCAAATGAACACGCGTCGGCAGCCGGGGTTGCACCGGTACATCCGCACGGGCCCAGCGCAGCCACTGCCACTCATTCTCGAGGTATCGAATGACAGAAAAACCACATGACCCAAAATCGGGTAACGCAGCTCCTGATGATCGCAAGACAGAAAATCCCGCCAAACAAAGCACAGACATTGACGGCCCGATGTCTGACGACGCCGTTCATAAAACTGAGTCGAAGGATCATCATCCTCAGGGCAAAACGCGTCACGGTGGTCGGGGCGGCTAAACAGCACGAACTGATTCAAGGCGCAAGTGATCCCACCGTCGGCATTTCACAGGAGTCGGCATCGCGATCCGGCCCCTTGATCGAAAAAGCAAAAAGCGCCGTGCCACAGAGGCACGGCGCTTTTGCCTGGCTGAGTCCGGGCGCGATATCGCGCCCGGCGAATCAGCGGGCTACTGACAGCTCGTCGTGAAGTTGTCCGGCAGCGCAACCAATGTGACACCGCGAACGGTCGCACCAATCAACACGATCTGTCCGTTGATGCGCACCGAAGCACGCACCGGTCCAACGATCGGATCGCGAATCGGAATCGACGCCACCTTCTTGAAGCAGTACGTATCGAAGATGTCGATGACCGGCTGATTGGAGGCGATGAATGCCAGCCGTGTGTTGAGCGGCGTTGAATTCAGTCCCTTGTTGGTGGGATGGAAATCGAGCCCACCACCGCTGGACTGCGATTGCATGATGCCTTGCAGACGCAGCGTGCGATCGAAGATGTACGTAGAGTCACCCTTCACCGCCGACAGTGCGCCGTCGAAGTTGATGCCGACGCCTTGCACTCGTGCAAACGTGTTGGCGATGAAATCGCTCACATCGATGGGACGCGAAATGCCCATATCAATGACCGGCGTGGGCGGCGTGCGATCCATGCCCGCAGACACGTCATAGTTCATGGCCCGGCTTCCCTGCACCGGCCCGCCTTCGCCGACCACCGCACTGCGGAAGTTGCCGGAGTTACGAACGTAGGTCGTGTCGCGGAAGGCCAGTTCGTCGATCCGGACAACCGTCGAATAATTGAAAGAACCGCTCGGGCCCGTCACGAGCTGCTGGAATGGCACCAGGACGGAGTCCCGGCCCACCCCGTTCGCAGCGAAACGAATCACTTCCAGCGTATCTGCACGACCGGCCGTTTGGCCAACCGCCTGCTCGAAGAAGAAATGCGACGTGGCGCGGGTCAGGTTTTCCCAGCGAACTGTGCCCGCGTTGGCAAACGGCGACGTTTGCCCGGGCGTGGGTGTCGTGGAATAGACGAGCGTCACGTCACCGCATGGTCCAGTCGCTGCCGTTGCGGCCTGGCACGTTGATGCGAGATACTGCGGCCGATCACTGAAATCATGCGGCGTGCGCTGCGTGATGAGCTGATCACTCGTCGTCGAACGAACGGTGGTGACGGTGTAGGCGATGATGTTGGGCAGCGGATAGCGATACACTTCACGGCCCGTTGTTCCGCGATTCAAATCGACATAACTGACGTTGGTTCCGCCGGAGTTCGCGACGAGGAGGGTATCACCCATCGTGCCGTCGCGATTGCGCGGCCAGCCCGCAATACCCCAGGGACGCGATCCAACGACGATTGCCGATTTGAACGACGAGTCGGCCAGGTTGTAGACCTCAAGCTGATTGCGTTCGATGTTGGTGAGATACAACCGATCGGTGCGCGGGAAGTACAACGCGTCCGCCACCTGACCACCGTCGGGCAGCGGATTGGTGTAACCGGCGACAATCGACACCGTATCCACTTGAATGGCACCGGTTGGGCCCCGCGTGACATCGCGACGACCGTTCGTATTGCGCGCAAAACCAGTCACCGTCACTCGGGTCGGGAACGTGGCCACGCTGATCTTCGTGCGGAATGTGCGCACCAGCGTGGAGAACGTGCCGTTGGACGACACCGAATCGGCGGCGACCAAGGTTCCCGTCAACGAACGGACTTCGTAACCCAGGAACGCGATACCAACCGGATCACTCGCTTCGACAAAAATCGTGTCGCTGGTCTCGAGACGCGCCGTGACACCATTTCGCACGACCGGGATGGTCGTGAGATCGGAGGAGCCCTTCACTTCGTAGGTGATTGGCAACCCTTCGACGCGTTGCAGCAACGAGTCGACCACGAACGGCGTGATTGTTATGGTTTTGCCTTTCGCGGAATCGGGAACCGACAGGGTGTCGAGTTTCGCCACCGAATCTTTCAGCGGCGTATTGTAATTCGACGAATCGGCGTAGGTGAACGCGCCCTTGATGTTGAATCCGAGCGTGCGCACGCGATACCGCGCCGATCCCGCGAGCGAGATGATCAACGACTTGCCCACCACTACGGGTGTACCGATCACGGGACTCGTAATTGCCGCGATCGGAGGCGTGAGATTGCCGACGGTGACTACGAGGCGCGCCGTGTCGGACACATTTCCGGCGCCGTCGGTGACGATCGCGCGTACGTTGACCGTCGAGCCCAGTGCGGCCGACTTCGGCACGCGGAACTGAATGGCCAGGTCCATGGAAGTGGTCGCCGACGTCAGCACCGTGTCGTAGGTCGCGACAACGCCGCCCTGCAGCGTGACGCGAATGTTCTTGATACCAATATTGTCGCGGGCGCTGACGCTCACGGGAATAATTGTATCCGTGGTCGAGGTGCCCTTGACCAACGTGACGCGCGGCTTCGCGCTGTCGGCGATGGTCCCGTCTGACACGGCGCTATCGCTTTCGCAGGCGCTGAGCGTCGCTACCGCGATAAGCGTGGTGATCAGTTTCGCGTGTAAGTTTCGCATGAGTGGCGTATCCTCTTCTGCCTTAGCGGCCCGAAGGCGGCGTGACGCCGTCTTCGACAATGTGCGGAGTAACCAGGATCAGGAGGTCGCGCTTCGTTTCGGTCGTCGAGTTCTGCGAGAACAGGCGACCGATGTACGGGAGATTCATCAGGAACGGAATGCCGCTGCGGAACTTGTTCTTTTCCGTCACCGTGAGTCCGCCGATGACCGCGGCTTCGCCATCCGCAACCAGCACCTGCGACTGCGCCTTCTGGCGATTGAAGATCACGCCGATGTCGGTGTTCGCGAGTTCGGCACTCGAGTTCTCCGCGATCAGGTCGAGCAACACCATCTTGTTGTTCGTGATCTGCGGCGTCACCGTGAGTTTGATACCGGCTTCTTCCTTCGTCACCGTAGCGCGCGGAAAGAACGCGGCAGCATTGGGTTGGCTCTGTCCGCCACCGCCGCCACCACCACCGCCACCGCCATTTCCACCAGCGCTCGCATCAATGACGCGAATGGGAATTTCCTGACCAACAAAAATCGTCGCCGTACGATTGTTGAGAATCGTCACACTCGGCTCCGACTGCACGTCGGCGAGCGATGATGTCGACAGCGCGTTCAGGAACGTTGTCAGCTGATATTTGCCCAGCGCGGCGCTGTAAATCAGGTTGAGCGCGTTTGGTTTGATCGCATTGCCGGCGTTCGCGATACCAGAGAGCGCCTTGCCGCCCAGCGCGATGCGAGCCGGTCCCTGGAACGCGGTTCCGCCACCGAGCGCATCATTCACGCCGTCGCCGTTGAGGTCGACCGGCACAAGCGTGCTGGGATCCGTACGTGGCACCAACTGCTGGAAAAACTGCTCGGTGCCTTTGCCCAAGTCATAGGCGAGACCGAGATCGGTCACTCCGGTGCGGTTCACGAACACGATCTTCGCTTTGATCTGCACCTGCGGCGTGCGAATGTCGAGTTCCTGCAATCGCGCGATAATTTCCGGCAAGCGCGATGGCACTTCGGTGATAATCAGTTTGTTGGTCGCGCTGTCGGCGGCCACTGAGCCACGAACCACACACCCCTGTCCCTGCATGCCGCCCTGATTGCCCTGGCCGCTCTGCCCGCTGTTCGAATTCATGCCCAGCTCGCGCCCTGTCGCCATCGTTGACATTCCAGTGCAATCACGAGCGAGCAATTTCTGTACGGTATTTTGCAGCGTCGAGGCCTTCGCGTAGTTCACATCGAGAATGCGCGTGATCAGCGGCTCGAGCGACTGATTTGATGCGAGGTTGCGATAGCTGTCGATCGTGAGGATGCCGCTGGCGTCTTCTGTGGCGGCGAGTCCCTGGCCCGACAGAATGGCCTGCAGCGCGATGTCCCACGGCTTGTCGTTGATATTGGCCGTGACCGTGCCCGTGACATCTTTACCGGCGATGATTGTGCGTCCGGAGAACTTCGCAAACGTGGCGATCACGTCGCGAATGTCGGTGCCATCAAAGTCGATGGAGATGCGCGGCTTCTGCTGCGGAACCTGCGCGCGACGTGGTGCGGGCGCCGGGGCTACTGGTGCAGCGGCGACCGGCACTTCGACGGTGTGTGCCACGTCAGCCTTCGCCACTTCCTTCGCTAATTCCGATTTCGGGGCCGCTGGTTTTGCGGCCTCGGGTTTCGGAGTTTCCACTTTCGGGAGTTCGGCTTTCGCCACTTCGTGTTTCGGCGCGTCTACAGCGGGCGCACTTTCGTGTTTCGGCGCGTCAACCTTTGCGGCGGCGTCGTGTTTTGGCGCTTCCGCTTTTGCGGGCGCTTCAACCTTTGGCGCGGCTTCATGTTTTGGCGCCCCTGCTTTCGCAGGCGCTTCGTGTTTGGCCGGTTCCGCTTTCGCTGGCTCTTCCAGACGACCCGCGGCTTCCGCCTTGTGCGTCTGCTCCGCGAGCGCCTTTACTGATGCTGGTGCGGCGGGAGCGCTCGCAACGACCGGCGCGCTGGCGCGACCACTCATTTCCCAACTCGCGAACTGCGCAGAAGGGCCGTCGACCACCAGGCTAACCGTTCCGCCGTCGCGCGTCACTTTGTACGTGTGCGATGCATCGAGATCGATAACGAGGCGCACGGTGTCGCTACGAAACTGCGAGATGCGCACGTTGCGCACCGGGCCCCGCGCGATGCCGTCGTAAGCGCGAGCCCGCAGGGCCACTTCGGCGCCCGCGAGATCGACTACGACGCGATTTGGCGCCTGCAATGTGAAGTGACTGAAGGTCACCGCGGGGTCAACCGCAATGCGCACTTCCGGACCTGTGGCACCTGCAACCACGCTTACTCCCGAAACCTGTCCGCGTGCCGCGGGCGTGCTGTCGGAGTGCGTGGCCAGGCTTACCGGATGGGCATTGAAGCCGATCACTGGCGTGTTGGCGGTGATTGCGGCGCCCGCAAGGGCGGCGGTGATCAGCGCTACGGTTGACGTTCCCATCATGGTGTCCTCGCTTTCGTCGTGTCACTGCCCATTTGCAGCGTTTCCTGCCTATTGAACCCGAATTCATCGATGGAGAAGACCACCGATTTGCTCTTGATGCTCGCCACACGAAGCCGTCCCAGTTGCTGGCCGACTTTCAACATGTAGCGTTCCTTCGTAGTGATGTCGCGCAGGACGGCCACCGAATGTGTACCGCTGGAGTCGTACGCCACTGACACCAACTTGAGGTCACTGAGTAGCGGACGAATTTCCGTTGATGTCATCAGCGATTTATACGGGTCACGACGACCAGTGCGCGCGTAGTCGAACGTCTCGCGGGCAATCGTGATTGATGTTGGAATCGCTGAACTTGATTTCGCGGCCGGCGCAGCAGACGGCGCTGCTGCGGGAGCGGCAACGGTTCCAGCGGCTTCGGCCGAAACCGTAGCTTTCGGCGCCGGTTTCGGATGAACTTCCTGCGCCACGAGGGCGACAGGCACGAATGGCGTGCCCAGGGCGAGTAACGTCACGCCCAGAACGAAGGTGCGAATCGTTTTCATTGGAGAGATCCCGCCGCCATTGCGACCTTGCGGGCTGAGGGTCTGGTGCGCTCGACGTAGGTCTGCAGCGTGATCACGGAGGTCATGCCTTCGCGATTAACCGCGCGGGCCGAGGGACGCAGCGAACCACGCATCCCGCCGGTATTGGCGGTCGCGAGCTGGAAATTGACGGGTGCGACGATGCGCGCGAGTGACCCAACGTTGGACAGGAACTCACCGAACTGGTGGTATCCGCCAATCATCGTGACTTTGTAGCGATAGGTGTCGAACTGTTCGCCAGGAATCACTGCATCGGGCACCACACCGCCAACGTCGAGGCCAGCGCGCCGCGCAGCAGTGGAAACTTCTTCCAGCAAGGCGGGCACTTCGTTATCGGTGGGCACGAGGCGACGCATGACGGTCAGGGTCGCGCGGTTTTCAGCGGCCTGCGCCTTGAGCAGTTCGAGACTGCCGACCTTGGATTCGGTCTGCGCTTTGGTGTTGGCCACGACCAATGAGTCGAGGCGGGCGAAGCTTTCAGCGAGTGTCGCTTCGCGCTGCGTATATGGGTACACGTAGTAGGCAACGGCGAGCATGACAGCGATCACGCTGATGCCCAGCTTTGCCTGATCGCGTTTGGTTTGTGGGAAGAGAGCCATGGGGATCCTCGAGGTCAGCGAACCGGAACAACAAGCGGCGCAGTGCGAATCACACCTGGCGGCGGGACTTCATATTCAGCGAGCAATTCGAATTCCGTGATGTCCTTGCCGTCGACGACCACGATTTCCGAACGCTTGAGTGACACTTTCTGCAGGAACGGCGAGCTCTCGAGATTCTTCATGAAGAGCGTCAAAGCCTGGATGTCGACCGTCTGTCCAACGAGACGAAACGCCAGCGCTGGATGGATGGTGATCGTGTCGGCTTTGGCAGCGGCCAGTTTCGCGGCGCGGCTGGGGTCGACCTTTGCGGCACCCGCCGGCGGCGTCGGTTGCGCGCGCGTTGTATCGGCGCCCGGCGGCAGTGGCTCTTTCGTCGTCTGTTCGAGCACCGTCAGCCACGTGTACTGCGGTAATGCCCCGCTGACTTCGTCGAGGATGTGCGCCCAGTTGTAACGGTTGTCGTCAATCGTGCGAATGATTGACAGCTGACGCTGCACGGAGTCGCGTTCTGCCGTGACTTTCCGACGGGCCGCCAGGACGGTAGTCAAACGCGTCGAATCTTTCACCGCGATATCAAGTTTCGATTCCACTTCGTTCGCACGCGCCTGTTGCGCACTGAACAGAATGCCCACCGACGCAACGGCAATGACAACCGTGGCAACGGAGCCGATCAGCCACGGGTCCTTGATTTTGTCTTTGAGGCCGTTGAAGGCTTCTCCGACATTGCGACGGGAGGCGCCACCTTTGACGGATTTCTTCGCGCCGGGCAGCAGATTGATTTCAATCATCATGATGGATGTCCTCAGGCCGCTTGACGAAGCGCAAGACCAACGGGGAGCATGAGCAACGGAGCAACTTCGTCCATGACCAGGAATTCCATGGCGCCGTCACGCACAGTGAGTCGGGCGAGTGGGTTGGCGTGCTGCACGGGCAAACGCAGGCGATCGGCCAGCCAGGGGACGAGCCCCGGAACGCGGGAGCCACCGCCGCACGCGTACACCGCGCGGATCTGGCCAAACGTGCGTGATGACGTTGCGAGGAACGTCGCGGCGCGTTCGATGCCAACGGCGAGCTCTTCGCCGCGCAGCGCAACCACGGCGTCGAGTGTCGGGTTGCGATCAAAACCGCGCAGCATGGCTTCGGCGGCATCGCTGGCGAGACCATGTTCGCGCTGCAGATCTTCGCGGAAACGGCGCGTGCCGACCGTGAGATCGCGCGGCAGAATGGGCACGCCGTCGTCGAGGATGTTGAGGTTCGTGACTTCGTTGCCAATGTTGAGCAGCGCAATGACCCCCTGCATCGCATCCGGGTGATTCAATTCGAACGCGTTGTGTAAGGCGAAGGCGTCGACATCCATGACCGTCGGACCGACACCCGCTTCATCAAGCAGTTGGCGCTTGGCTTCGACAATTTCGCGTTTGGCAGCGACCAGCAGCACGCTCATTTCGAGTCCGTCGGCATCGGGATCGAGAATCTGGAAATCCAGTTCTACCGATTCCATGTCGAACGGCACGTGTTGTTCGGCTTCCCAGCGCATCAACTCGCGCGCCTGCGCTTCCTTCACACGTTCAATCTGGATTTTCTTGACAATGACGTCGCGACCGCCAACGGCAGCCACAACGTGTTTCGTCTTCTTCATCCCGACCGCGTCCAGCGTCTGACGAATGGCGTCGGCCACGATTCCGTGGTCCATCACCTCGCCTTCAACGATGGCGGTGTCATTGAGAGGCGTAATCACCACCTTCACCAGCTCGGGAGTTGCGCCGGAGTGATCGATGACAACTGCCTTTACCAATCCGGACCCGATATCGAGACCGATGGTTGTTTTTTTGCGGCCGAAAAGCGACATGACGCAGAGGGTTGTGCGTTGGCGGTCAGTCGCGCCGTGTGACAGTTTTCGCGAAAACTGAAACGCGGACACTTTGACCTATCCGAATCGGACGATTCTCCCTCGAAACGACCAGCCGCGAGGAAGGTAACGCGCTTCAGAGTGAGCTCCCCCCACTTTCGTGCCGAGCGTGTGACTGTTTCGGCGCGGGCTGTGGGGGTGGAAGGCCATCGCGAGGCCTTCGAACCATCTCAGAAGCGTTCCAGCCAACCGCGCGTTGTGATGGCGGCTGGTGCACCTGTTGCCGACAAGGCTCGTCGCAGGGCACATCGCGAGTATCGGACGCGAGATGCAAATCCGAAGCGACTGCCGTGGCCCAATTCGTCACGCACCAGCGCCGCTCCCATTACACGAAGATGACCGCCACTGTCATTGAGAGCGCCGCGCACAATCAAGAGGCCGAAAACCTCGAGATCGCTGACCACATCAAGATCGCCATCAACCAGCAACACGCCCTGATGTCGACTGCTCGCGGCGAGTGTCAGCGGCCACGCGTTGATCAGTGCGCGTGCTCCCCATTCGTTGGTACAGGCGCTCACCGCGCCCATCCCGCGCCGCAGTTCGCCGGATCCCGGAGTGCACAACGGTCCCGAAACAATTGGTGCCAGCGCTGTAACGCCAGGCGCGAATTCCGAGCGACTTGCCGTGGCGAGCCATTGGGACCAGCGCGTGTCAAACATCGCGCGGGACGCCAGCGTATCGGTCACACTGCGATTGGGCGCGTCGATACTGTCGCTCCCAGCACAATCCGTGTTCCATCCGGGTGGTGTTTCGTCGGTCGTGGTCACGGTACCGGCGCTGGCAAACACTGCTGAGCCCAAAACCGTGAGCGGACTTTCCAGTTTGAGCGGCACGTTTCGCACGGTGAGTATGCGCGTCACCCGTCGTTCGGCGTCCTGCGGAATACCGTTGTGTGTACTGATACCAAGCGCTTCGATCAACGCGCCGTCGATTGAAGTGCGCACCAGGGTCACAGTTGCAGATCTTCCGCTGGGTAGGGCGGGGGTGAAGACGGTGCGCGTTCCGATGGGCATGCTTGCAAACGCGCGCGCGTCCCACAGTGAAAGCTGCGCGACAATTGCGGCGTCGGCGGCGTGCAGCGCGCGCTCACCGGCGAACCCGAGGCGCGCCTGACGCGTGGCGCGCCATACAACACCTTGCAGGCTCGCGGCGAGTCCGGCGACCAGCAACATTGCGATGATGACCAGCGGGAGCACGAAACCGCGTCGTTCGGTTTGGTTCATGGCACGCTCACGGTCATTTGTCCGCGCAACGCGACGTGCAGCACCACGCTGTCAAATGCACCCGGTTTTCCCGCCAGGCGCAACCAGGCGGACGAACCACGCAACAGCAGTGCGATGCTATGCGGCGTGCGCGGTGACCCCGACGGCAACACATTGTTTGCGCTGTCGCGCACTTGAATGAGCAGACCGCGTTGTATTGGTTTGTCGAGTGGGCCCGCCACCGGTTGAATGGTTGCCCACGCTACGCCGTTGTACGTTTTGCGACCGAGGTACCAGCGGGCGTCGCTCGCTTTGTAGAGGGAGTAGCGGGTGCGTCGTGAAATGCGTAGTGGTGAGCCGAGTGGGGGGCGCGTTGCGAGTGCGGCGGAGAGCGTTAGTCGTATCACGTTGCTGGTGCTGGCCGCGCCCAGTGTCATGAGCGGTCGCACGGTGCATTGGGAGGAGCCCGACGTTGAGTACGCAACCAACGACGACGCACGCCAGTTGCTGTCGTGCGGCACCATCGCGCTGTCATTTGTAACGCTGAACACCGCGTCGCCCGCCTGCGGAGCTGCAAACCACGATGTGCGCAGCGCGTCCGTTCCGGTGAGTGGCAACAACTCAATGGTGTTGGCGGCGGGTGTGGCGCAAACAATGCCACTGCCCGCCAAACCGTGGATGTCAAGCGAAGTGTCTGTCCACGCAATCACGTCGCTGGCGGACAGCGGCCGAATTTCGGAGACTAGTACGGCGCCAGCCTGACGCAGTTCGCGCGCGATTTCGGTGGAGGAATCAAGCCGCCGCGCGAGTTTATGCGTTTCGAGCAGCAGCGCGACCGCGACGACGCCAATCAGGGCCGCAATCGGAAGCGCGACGATGAGTTCGAGCAGCGTGCTGCCGGTGCGAATCGCGTGGTGCAGTGCACCAGATTTCGGTTGCGATGATTGTTTGGCGCGCATCATGGACAGATGCCTCCCGCGTCTACGGCGAATTGCACCGGTGCGCCGGCAAAGGCGATGGGCGAGCGATCGACTGACACGTCCAGTTGCAGCTGCGTGTTGCGTGCGGTTCCGCTTTGTTGCCAGAGCAGAATCATCCGGGGCAGCCGATCGGCTCCGGTCGCGGCTGTTCCGCAGGGCAATGTCAGTGCACTCTCGACTCGCGTTGTGGCCATCGATTGCGCGTGCGCGACCAGCAGTGCGTCGTCGGCCAGAGACAGGGTGCTGCGCACGGTCGCCGCCATGGAGAGTGCGGTTACGGCGAGGAGAAACATGGCCACGATGCACTCGACCAGTGCGCGTCCGCGACGTGTGCCGACGTGACCAGCGCCCGTGCGCGGTGCGCGTGTGCGAAGTGCGCGTGTGCGAAGTGCGCGTGTGCGAGGTGCGCGTGTGCGAGGTGCGCGTGTGCGATCATCGCAACGAAAACTCTCCCGAGACCAGCGACTGTTGGTAAGCATGCGCCAACAGTATTCGATTCACACTTCGCCTACCTCACCATTGTATTGCCAATTGGATCGTTTCACTGCACTGCACTTTTGCGCGAACTCCCGCCCGTACTCGTGTGCAACGGAAACAACAACACAAACGCGGCACCACCTTCACGCGCGCGCTGCACCCACACGGTGCCACCGAGATTCTCCGCGATACGCGCGACGATCGCGAGGCCCAGTCCCGTTCCCTTCCCCTCCTCTTTCGTCGAGTAGAACGGCTCGAACACTCGCTCGGCGTCCTGCACTGGAACACCGGGTCCGGAATCTGCGATCACCACCTGCAACACGGCTTCCGGTCGGTCGGCTCGCTGCACCCAAGCTACAGCGCGCCCATTCGGCTGGTGCGGGAAACGCTCGGTAGGCGCGTCGGTTCGACGTTGTGCGGATTCAAGCGCGGTGTTGACACTGGTTGTGCGCGAGCGAATGGCCAGAGCGCCTTCGCCATTCATCGCGTCAACCGCATTTAACACGAGGTTCACGAACAATTGCTCGAGATCGTGCTTCTCGGCATACACCAATCCTTCGTCCGCGTCGAGTTCTCGATTTATGGTCACACGACGCATCACGCCCTGATCGCTCAGCAACTGCAGCACTTCGTTCAGAACGGTGTCGACGGCGCAGGCGCGCGGTGCGAGCAATCGCGGACGCGCGTAGTCAAGCAGGCCGCGCACGATGCGATCAATACGTGTGACTTCGCGATCGATGGCGTCGAGTGGTTCATTGACCGCCGGCGAATCATTGGCGCGACCACGGGCCACTTGTGCGTAGGTCGCGATTGCGCCCAACGGATTTCCCACTTCGTGTGCAATGCCGGCCGCCAATCGACCAAGCGTCGCAAGTTTTTCTGTGCGCAGTCGGAGCTGATCGGCCGCGAGCAATTGCTCCGTCATCCGATTGACGCTGATGGCGAGCGTATGAAATTCCTGCGTGCTGCCGTCGGGCAACCGACGCGACGTGTCCCCGCGGGCAATGAGTTCGGCGATGTTGACGCTTTCGGCCAACGGCGCTTCGATCAGGCGCGCAAACTGGCGTTGCAGCACGCTCGCCCACACGAGTCCGACCAATCCCAGCAGCGCGAGTTGTGCGATTGTGCGCGTCGGATCGGTGAGCCCTTCGGTGATCGACACCGTCACCACAATACCAAAAGCCGCCACCGCGTTCGTCAGCGTGACGGCGATGAGCAGCTTTCGACTTATGGGAGGGAGTTTTGGGACCGTCACGGGCGCACGATGGATGGCGGTGGCAGGGAATGCAAGCTCTTGAACGCATCAGGGGGCCAGGCTTTCGCCCGACCCCCTGACACCCGGCCCCATCAGAGGCCGTCTAGCCAGGCTAATGGTTACGGAGGTGTGACGTCATCCGAGCAGATTGGCGCGCCTTCAGCTTCGGTTCCGACGACGCCAGAACCGACGCCGATGTGACACGTGACGGCCGGAAGGTTCGTGTGTGATGCCTGGGCTGACCAGCCATCAGCGGCCGGTGCGACGGTCAGCGTGACGCCTGACGAACCCGTTGGGGCCGTGTAGCCACCGTACGTGTTGTGATCCGAGAACCAGGCTTCCGCTGAGGAAACCATGTTCTTCAGGTCAGAACGCATGGCCGTCTTGTACGCCTTCTGCTTCGTCTCAGCGAACTTGGGAATCGCGATAGCGGCCAAGATGCCGATGATCACGACAACGATCAACAGTTCGATGAGGGTAAAACCCTTGCGGTTACGGCTGCGGTTCTTGTTCATGTATTCTTGCTCCGATGGGGGGGTGAATCGACGTTTGGTCTCAGGCGAGAGGCCACCGCGACACTGACGGTTATGGCAACGTGCGGGCCAGACTCGCGATATCAACCAAACATGTTGTGGAGCAACGAGTTACATCTTTTCATTGCCGGACGAACCGCAAGAATGCCGTGGTGATTTGCAATTCGTGTTGCACGGTGCAAGAGGGAGGCAATGCAGGTGGCGCGTTAAATGTGCCGGGAGTGTGACGGTCAGGCGCGGGCTGTGATATTGGCGCCGATTCGTGTTTGCCCGTGAACTGAACGTGCTCAGCGGCTATCTCGCGACGACGACGCGTTGTTGCGGCTTCAACGCAGTGGCAGGAGTCACAGCGGCGCCGCCCGCCAGCGTGGCTTGCGTGCATTCGCTCCCACCACGGTTCGCAGCGTCCCTGTAGTGGTGGCGAGGCCATCCTGATCGTCGTGCAATTACATATGCGGACAAAAGGTTTCGTGTATTCATGCGTCAAACTACGCTGCTGGGCGCACGCCAAAGTCATCAATGATTCATTAACCGCCAACAGTAGTGTCCCAACGTTTTTCAGAGGAGAACGAGCTGAATGGGCTCGAAATCTCGGTCTGAATCGCGGGGCGGCGGCGTAAGTAGTTGCTGGATCGGGACTTGCTCGAACAGGGTCAAACTCAGGATCTGTAGAATTTCGTACAAGCTGTGACGCTCAAGTCGCAGGCGTTTCTTCGCGATGGCCATCAAGACGTACGTGCCGATGGCGATCCAGATTTGCGTCTTGACCGCGTTCTCGCTGGTGCCAAAAAACTTCTTGATGCGCAGATGCTGCTTGATCCATTTGAAGAACAACTCCACCTGCCAGCGTTGGCGGTACAACGCCGCGATCAACTCGGGGGTCAGGACGAAGTTGTTGGTCAGAAAGGTGAGACGTTTCCCGTCATCGTCCGTGATCACCACGCGACGCAGCGGCGCCGGATACTCTTGGCGCGACTTGTACACCGTCAGCATGCCGGTCTGATCGCAGAACACGTTGGTGGTGGCTCGATTCACGGAGTGTGAGTACCGTCGCTGGAACTGGGTGTTGGACTTGGCACGGGTCACGAAAAAGGCAAGGGACTGATGCAGCGCATACAGGCGGCCGAAATCCAGATACCCACGATCCAGCAAATAGAAGGCGCCCGGTTCGATCACCAGCGCGTCCAGCACGGTGACCTCGTGGGTCTTGCCCTCGGTGATGTGAATGACCGTGGGAATCGCCCCCCGCAGATCCAGCAGCGTGTGCCGCTTGATGGCCGCCTTGGTGGCGCGAAACGGCGCCCACGGAAAGACCGCGAGACACAAGTCGATGGTGGTGGCATCAAACGCGTAGACGGTGGCGTCCAGATCGATACCGAGTGGATCCTTCGCGTACAGCGGCCGCGCCAACGTGATAAGGTGCTGAGCAAAGTCGGCGTAGATCTGCCACGGGCGCGTGGCATTGGCATTCGCCAAGGTGTTCCGCGAAATCGTCTGACAGCGAAAGCCCATGTGGTACAATCGGCTGGACTGGGCCCGCAAGTTGACTTCGATGTCGCGCAGGGACTCCCGGTAGGTCAGTTGGGCGAATGCCATCGCGAGGAACTGATCCAGGCACGAGAAATCTTGAACATTATGCTCGCCACGATGCGCGGCGACGCAGCGACGAAACGTGCTCAGGGGCAAATGCGCCATCAGCTGAGCGAACACGAGCTTGCCTTGGTGCATGACGGCCCCGCGCGCATCCGCGCAAAAGACCGAAATTCAACGCTCCGCCGTTCAAATCGAGACCAGACGAAACGCCCCCGTTCACCAAGCAAATCAACAACTTACACTGCTTCGACGTGAAAACGTTGGGACACTACTGAACCGCCAATAACTTCGAAATTGCGTACCGAGTTTAGAAGTTCACATTCACTATAGCGAATGTCGAATCCACAAGAAAATGTTCGATGAGAATCTGTGGTGAATAGATATTTGCGTTCAGCACGAACCGGTTTGCCGTTAATCGCACTATAAAAATGTCGTCGAGACCAGCGAGGAAGCGCTTCCGCTTGATCGTGTCATTCGGATAGGTAATACGAGCGTAGGCCTGAATACCGGCAGCGCACGTCGCTGAATCGGTGACGATTGAAACTCCGACAAATGTTGCATCGACGAGCCCATTCTGCGTGCGGAAGCCGTCGCCAAAATAGGTTGTATCACGAGGATTCAAGCGGTCTTCGATTCGCTCGAGTGTGTAGTTGCTGCTAGAGGTATCGAGACTACAGATGCCGGACGCGACTCGAGGTGCCCCTTGTTTCGACGCCAATGCATACGATACCGCGAGCACAGCTATTGCAACCGGCGATATAAACCTGATCATGAAAGACGTCATAATGGACGCAGCGAGACCAGCTTCAACCCACACGAGCGCACCGCGAATCCGCTACGCCTCGCCATAACGCGCCAATTTTCTGTACAACGTGCTCGGATCAATTCCCAACATATCCGCCGCGCGACTCTTGTTGCCGCTCTCGTTGGTCAACACCCACTGAATGTACGCTCGCTCAATCGCTTCCAACGTCGGCGTCGCGGGCGCACGGTCACTCACCAACGGCTCCGCGCGCCGTTCGGTCACGCGTTGGGGCAACGCATCGACCGTGACCACATCACCGGTCGACAGAATTACCGCACGCTCGAGCGCATTCTCCAGCTCACGCACGTTACCCGGCCACTGATACGCCATCAACGCATCCAGCGCGTGTTCATGCAACGCTTTCGGATTCTCTTTGCGAATGACCGCGTGGCGTTCGAGGAATTGATTGGCCAGGAGCGGAATATCATCCGCGCGCGCACGCAGCGGTGGCAGATGCAACGCGATGACGTTCAGGCGATAGTACAAGTCACTGCGAAACGATCCGCGCTTGATTTCTTCTTCGAGATCGCGATTGGTCGCCGCCAGCACGCGCGCCTCGATTGGAATGGCTTCGGTCGCACCAACCGGAATAACTTCGCGTTGCTGCAATACACGCAACAACTTGACCTGCGTTGCCGGCGTCGTCTCGCCAATTTCGTCCAGGAAAAACGTACCCGGACCGGCCGCCGCAAACAAACCGTTCTTGTCTTTCACGGCTCCAGTAAACGAACCCTTCGTGTGACCAAACAGTTCGCTCTCCAGCAACGACTCTGGCAACGCGCCACAGTTGATGCTGAGAAACGGATTCTCGGTGCGATTGGACAAATCATGGATATACTTGGCCACGACTTCCTTACCTGTGCCCGATTCACCGGAGATCAACACGGTCGAATCGGTGGGTGCAACGGTCTCCGCAACGCGTAACACTTCCAGCCACGACTTGCTCTGGCCAATCGGACGCCCAAACGTGGTCCGTTCGCGGCGCTTGATTTCTTGCTTGAGCGACGTGTTCTCGACGCGCAGCGTACGATGTTCGACAGCGCGGCGCAGAATCGCCAGCAACTCATCGTTGCGAAACGGTTTCTGGATGTAGTAGAACGCACCTTCGTTCACCGCTTGCATGGCACTTTGCAAAGATGCCTGTGCTGTCATGAGCACGACCGGCAAATCCGGATCCATTTGTTTGGCTGCACTCAACAACTGCACACCGCTCACATCCGGCATGCGCACATCACTCAGCACGATGTCGGGGCGCAGCTCGGCCAGTCGCTCGATGCCCTGCTTACCTCCTTGCGCGGTGAACGGCAGAAAGCCTTCGCCTTTGAGCAGGATGCGCAACGACTCAAGAATGCCGGTCTCGTCATCCACCACCAGCACGCGTGGTTTGGTGTCGTTGGCGAACGGGGAAGAGATCAAGCGGCCACTCCGGTAATACGTGAATCGTTCTGGACGGCGTCGGGTTTCGACGCAGCAATATTCTTCTCGCCAGCAGGCGTTGATACCTGCTCCTGCAACCGCGGAATCAGGATCGTGAACCGCGTTCCCGGCTCGAGCGCATCTACAACCACCAGCCCCTGATGCGCTTCGACCGCCCGGTGCACGACGGGCAAACCCAGGCCGCTGCCGCCGGACTTGGTAGTGACGAACGGCTCGAACAATGTGTTTCGTAATTCCTCCGGAACACCCGCGCCGTCATCGCTGACCGCAATCACAATCGTGTCGCCGTCCCAACGAATACCACGCCGACGAGCCGCCCCCGTTTCCTCACGGGCCACTCGTACGTCGATGTGCACATGCCCACCGGTTTGCGCCAGTGCGGGGCGCGTCGCGACGGCTTGCACGGCGTTCAGCACGAGGTTGAACACAGCCCGATGTAACAGATCATCATCGGCCTCCATCTCCAGCGACTCCGGCGATACCGCTACCGTTACCTCAATGCCGCTCACGCGATCAGGATGCGCCGCCGCAAGTTGCGCCGCCCTGCGCACAATGTCGCCGGCATCCAATCGCACCAGGCGCGCGACCTGCGCGCGCGCGAAATCCAGGAATTCCGACAACAATCGGCTCAACCGGTCGGCCTCTCGCACAACCAGGGTGTGCAGGACGCGCATATCGTCGGCGTCATCATCGTCGACATCGGTCACCAATGTGGGTCGCGAAGCCGCATGGCGCCGCGCCAACTGCTCCGTCGCGCTACGAATTGACGCCAACGGATTCTTGATCTCATGCGCCAACGACGCACTCAGCTCGGCCACGGCCTCAAGACGCTCCGTACGAATGTGCATGGCCTGCAGCCGCTTGGTATCCGAAATGTCCTGAAAGATTGCGGTGACATTGGTACCGCTGGATTCTGGCGTAACATCCGTCATAGTGGTCGTCACACCAATCGGAA
>Ga0335397_10004720_pt1 | contig 17946 bp, 14 predicted proteins | sample MAT04_FD_205740 | JGI IMG/M metagenome (GOLD analysis project Ga0335397, IMG submission 205740) | Freshwater microbial communities from Lake Fryxell liftoff mats and glacier meltwater in Antarctica - MAT-04 (spades assembly) (version 2) ... | reverse complement strand
CTCGCCTATGCGCAGGGCGCCGAGCGCGCCAACCAGCTGCCCGCGGCCGCGGGCGCGTACCAGCGGCTCACGCAGATGGACCCGTCGAACGGTCCGGCGTTTGCCAGCCTCGGCGCCGTACGCCTGCGTATGGGCGATGGAGTCGGCGCAGCGCAGGCATACGAACAAGCGATTCAGCGCCTGCCGCGGACCGCGCCGCCGGGGCTCGCAGCCGGGCTATTCGCCTCGCTCGGCATGTCGTACGAGCGCGCCGGCAACGCGCAGCGCTCGGGCAATGCGTACTCACAAGCGCTCAACATCGATCGCACGAATCGCGATGCGCAAGCGGGTCTGCAGCGTCTCTCCGCGCCCCGCCCTGCGCAGGGGCCGAATGATCCGCCGGGCTTGAGTGGCCCGCAGGGCCCGCGCGCTCCGCAGGGTCCGATGGTTGGACCGCAGGGCCCGCAGGGCCCGAACGGTCCTCGCGGTCCGCAGGGTCCGATGGTCACGCAGCAGTACGGGCCGCAGCAGTACGGGCCCCAGCCCTATGGTCCGCAGGGCCCGGCGGTGCCGGCGCAGCCCGTCGGCCCGCCGCCCGGGCCGACCCTCGGCCAGCTGATCGCGCAGGCGCAGTCCGCAGAGCGCGCCAGCGCGTTCCCCGATGCCGCGCGGCTCTACGATCAGGCGACGCAGATGGACCCGACCAACGGGCCCGCGTTCGCATCGCTCGGCGCGCTGCGGCTGCGCCTCGGTGATGGGCCGGCGGCTGTCGCGGCGTACGAGAAGGCGATCGCGCGCTTGCCGCCGACGGCGCCTCACGCGCTCGCCGCGAGCTTGTTCCTCGGCCTCGCGCAGTCGGCGGAGCGTGCCGGCGACAACACCAAGGCGTTCGAGGCGTACCGTCGCGTCGTCTCGATCGATCGCAACAACCGAGAGGCTGCCGCCGCCGTCGTGCGCCTCACGCCGCCGCCCGAGGTGCCCGCGCGGGAGCAGATCCTCGGCGCGATGCGCGCGGTGCAGAGCACCGTCGCCGGCTGCTTCCCCGGGCGCACCGGCGTCGTGCGCTTCTCCGTCACCGTGCGCGGCACCGACGGCACCGTCACCGCGACGAACATCAGCGGCGGTGACTTCGCGACCGAAGTCACCGGCACGCCCGACGAGGAGTGCGCGATCAGCATCGTCCGCGCGATCACGCTGCCGCGCTTCACGCGCGAGTCGCTGACCTTCGAATATCCGTACGCGCTCTAGATCTGGAGCACCACGCCGTAGGAGGCGGCGCTGGCGCGCAGCGGGCGCCGTCCGCGCTCAGAGCGCCGGCGGCGGCAGCATCGGCGGGAGGATCGTCGGGTCGGTCGGCTCGCCTGCGTTCGGCTCGCGCGTGATCTCCACCGTCACCCGCGTGCCGTCGCGCAGATCTTCGACGCCGACGCACATCGCAGCGCGGTGCTCGACGTCGCTGAGGTGCCGCGCGACGTACGCGGCGAGCGCGGCTTCGTGTCGCGCTACCCTGTCGTCGCCGCGCGCGAGCGCGCGATCGAGCCGCTCGGCGCGCTCGGTGAGGATGCGCACCTGGCTGTTCATCTCGCTCAGCGTGACGTCGAGGCAGCGCACGCGCCGCGTGTCGCGCATGCGCCGTGCGTCATCGAGCATCGACGAGATGCGTCGGCTCGCGCGTGTCGCACGCTGGTACGCAGTGTCGACAGAAGCCGCGTAAGCAGGACGCGCACGCGTGGCGACGCTGCGGTCATTGGCGTGCGCGGTAGGGAGCACGGCCAAGCCGAGCAAACATGCGAGCAAGATCGATGAGAGCGGCCGCTGGGATTGGGGCATGCGAATCGACTCCGGCTCTACTGTTGCCAGCCTCGCGCCGCGCGTTCATTCCGCCGGCACGGAGAGCGTCACCGGCACCAGCGCACCACTCGCGACGGCAGCGCGCAGTCCGCGCCGATCGACCTTGCCGCTGTGCCCGACCGGCAGCGCGTCGACGAACGCGAGCTGACGCGGCAGCTCGTGCCGCGCGAGTCGGAGCGCGGCGTGCGCCAGCAGCGACTCCGGCGCAGGGGACGCACCTGCGCGCAGCCGCACGATCGCGACGATGACCTCGCCGTAGTGCCGATCGTCGCGACCGATGACAGCGACCTCGGCGACGTCGGGATGGCTCGCGAGCGCGCTCTCGACTTGCGACGGGGCGACGTTCAGCCCGCCGCGGATGATCAGATCCTTCTTGCGATCGGTGACCCACACGCGCCCATCGGCGTCGACGCGCCCGAGGTCGCCCGAGCGCAAGAAGCCGCCCGGCAAGCGCAGCGCGCGCGTCGCGTCGGCATCGTCGTCGTAGCCGAGCATCGTGTGGTGTCCGCGCACGGCGAGCTCGCCCGTCGTGCCCGCAGGCAGCCTCACGCCCGCATCGTCGACCGCGCGGATCTCTACGCCGAGCACCGCGCGCCCGACCGAGCCGAGCACGCGCTCTCCGGGCGGCGCGTCGACCGCCGAGAACGTCGCTTCCGTCATCCCGTACCCCTGGCGCACCGCGCAGCCGAGCCGCGCTTCGGCGCGCAGCGTGAGCTCATCCGGAAGTGGCGCGCCGGCAGACAGCACGAAGCGCAGCGCCGAGAGATCGGCGCTGACCTCGCGCGACACATCCGCCCACGCAGCGAGCATCGTCGGCACCACCGGCGCAAAGGTGATGCGCCAATCGGCGAGCACGGCGAGCGTGCGCGCGGCGTCGAAGCGCCGCACCAGCACGATCTCTGCGCCGGCGATCAGCGGCGCGAGCAGCGCGATGCGAAAGCCATAGGAGTGCGCGAGCGGCAGCACCGCGAGCACGCGATCCTCCGCGCGCAGCTGCAGCGCCTCGGCGACGAGCAGCGCGGAGTGCAGCAGCAGCGACGCGTGCGCGATGACGGCGCCCTTCGCCGTGCCAGTCGTCCCGCTCGTCGCCAGCACTAGCGCTGGCGCACCCGGCGTGAGCGCGCGCGGTCCATCGCTGACGGCGCCGTCGTGATCGGCGCTGATCGCTTCCGCGTCGAGCAGCGTCAACGTGCGCAGCGCGACATCGCCATGCTCGTCGACGTGCGCTGCCGCGCGTGCAGCGATCGCGCGAGCCACGAGCGCGCGGCCGGCCGCGTCGACCAGCGCGTGCCCGCAGCGCGTTCGCGCGAGCCGCGCGGCGAGCGCGAGCGGCGCCTCTGCGAGCGACACCGGCACCGCCACCGCGCCGGCGTAGAGCGCGCCGAACATCGCGGCGACCAGTGAAACGCTGCTCTCCGCGACAATCGCGACGCGATCCCCTTCACGCACACCTGCTGCATCGAGCGCCGCGGCGACGCGACACGCCGCCGCGTCGAGCGCACCGAGCGGCACCGCGACGTTCGCGTCGACGTCGTAGAGCACGATGCGCTGCGGCTCTCGGAGCGCGCGCGAGCGCAGCACTTCGCCGACGTTCATCGCGTCACTCGAGCGTCTCGATCAGCTCCATCGCTTCTTTGAGGCCGGCGCCGGTGAGCATTCGGTGCCCCTTGATCGCGCCCATCTTGTCGCCGCTGCGCACCAGCGCCAGCACCTCGGGCGATACGTCGCTCCGCTGCGCGTCTTCGAATTTCACGCCGAGGTGCTGCTCGAAAAAAGCGACGGCGCGCTCGAGCTTGGCGACGCGCATGCGCAGGTCGGCGATCTGGGTGTGGTCGGACATCGCTGCTTCTCCTTCTCTCGCGGTCGTGCCGCGGAATACGGCTGCTCGGGCGACTCAGCGCGCGCGGGGCGCACCGAGATGGCGCGCGAAGAACGTCGCCATGCGCTCCTGGATGCGCAGTGACACCGCTTCGTCGGCGACGATGTGCGTCTGGCCTGCGAGCGTGATCAGCTCGAAGCTGCGGCCTGCGCGGAACAGCGCATCGGCGAGCTTCAGCGAGTGGAGGAAATACACGTTGTCGTCGGCGGTCCCGTGTACGAGCAGCAGCGGGCGCTCGAGCCGCGCCGCCGCTGTGAGCGCGGAGGTCGACTCGTAGCCAGCGGCGTTCTCGTCCGGGAGTCCCATGTAGCGCTCGGTGTAGTGCGTGTCGTAGTCGTGCCAGTCAGTCACTGGCGCGCCAGCGACGGCGGCCTTGTACATCTCGTCCGCGCGAAGGAGCGCCATCGTCGCGTAGTAGCCGCCGAACGACCAGCCGTGCACGCCCACGCGCTCGAGGTCGAGCTCCGGATAGCGCTGCCCGAGCGCACGCAGCGCGCGCACGTGATCGGCGAGCGGCAGCGTGATCACGTCACGCGCGATCGCGCGCTCCCACACGCGCCCGCGCGCCGGCGTGCCGCGGCCGTCGATCGACACGACGATGAAGCCGTGATCGGCGAGCCACTGTGAGGTGAAATAGCGATACGGCGTCGCCCGCACCTGCAGCGCGTGCGGGCCGCCATAGGCCCACTCGACGACCGGATAGCGCTTGCTCCGATCGAAGTTGCGCGGCCGCACGATGACCGCGCGCATCCGCGGCTCGGAGTCCGTCCACACATGCTCGATCTGCGGCATCACGAGCGGCGTCTCGGCGAGCGAGCGCAGCTCCGGGCCGACGCTGCCATCGGCACGGTGCACGCGCAGAAAACGCTCGCCGCGAATGGTGTCGGCGACATCGACCCAGACGTTCGCCGCACCGGCGAAGATCGCATCGTGATCGCCGGGCTCGGTGGTGAGCTGTGTCGGCTCGCTGCGCGCCGCCGCGTCGGCGCGAGCAGTCGCGTTCGCCGCGTCTGCTGCAGCGACGTTCGCGTCCGGCGCCCGCAGCGCGACGCGCCACAGATGGCACTCGATCGGATCGCTCGCGGCGCGCACGTAGACGGCGCCTGCGGCTTCATCGACGTACGCGAGGCTGCGATAGCCGAGCTCCGGCATCGTCAGCGCGCGGATCAGCGTGCCATCGGCCGCGTGGTGCTCGAGCTGCCAGGCGCTGCCGCGCTCGCTCGTCCAGAGGAACGTGCCATCACGGAGAAAGCGCGGCATCTGCGCGTCGAGGTTGAGCCACTGCGCATCGGTCTCGGTGAGCAGCGTGCGCGTCGCGCCGGTGCGCGGATCGACCGCGAGCAGCAGCTCCTCGGTCTGCGTGCGGTTCTGCACCAGCACCGTCAGCGGCCCATGCGCCGGCCAGACGACCTTCGCCATGTACGGATAGCGATCGCGATCCCAGCTGACCCAGGTGAAGCGACCGCCGCGCACCGACAGCAGACCGAGCCGCACCAGCGCGTTCGGCTTGCCCGCGCGCGGATACGGGAACACGGCGGGCGCACGCTCGGGCCGCGCCGGATCGGCGATGTGAAACGTCTCTTCGGGCGTCGTGTCGGCCTCTTCGACGGCGAGCGTGCGGCCATCGGGCGACCACCAATAGCCCTCCATCCGGTCCATCTCTTCTTGCGCGACGAACTCCGCTTCGCCGTAGCTGATCGCCGCAGACGGCCGCCGTGTGAGGCGTCGCTCGGCGCCGCTGCGCACGTCGATCACGTAGAGATCGCCATCGCGCACACAGCCGATCTGCTGTCCGTCGGGCGAGAAGCGCGCGTCGACCGGCGCGGCCGTCGCATCGGCCGTGCCGACGGTGCGCGCCACGCCGGTCGTCGCGTCGACGACGAACAACTTGCCCGAGAGCGGCACGAGGATGGCCGTCCCGTCGGGAGACAGCGCGTAGTCGGCGATGCCGCGCGCGACGAGACGCAGTCGCTCGCGACGCGCGCGCTCCGCGTCGGAGAGCTGCTCGGCGGCGCCACCGAGCAGCGCGTCAGAGGTGAGCAACACGCGCTCAGTTCCTGCCGCGACGTCGAGCACGTAGAGGTCGCGCACACCGCTCCGTGGGCCAGAGCGCAAGAAGTAGACGAAAGCGCCGTTAGGGGAGAGGCGTACCCGTTCGGGACGGCCGAGACGGAAATTTTGCGTGGCGGAGATCTGGGCTAGAATGCCGGAATCTGGAGCAGTTACCGGCGTTTCGGTGCCGTTCTCAGGCAAATCGACCGTGTCGGCTGGTGTGAGTCCCCGGGCCACTCGGGTGGCGTCGGTGGCGGGGGTGGGGCAGGGCGCGCTGCCGCAGCCGGTCAGCAAGACGAGGACGACGATGATCGAGAGTTCGAAGGACCGCATGGCGCGCGCATCGTACGGGAAAGCTCGGCAGTCGTCTCTGGCGGACACGCTGGTCGCGCAGCATGCGGTCGCACGGCGCCTGGTGATCGCGCTCGCGGCGGTGCTCAGCGTCAGCGCGCTCGCCGCGAAGCCGAATCACGCGCATGCCGACGAGCCGTGGCTGGTGGCGATCGACGGCACCGCGGTGGTGCCGCTCACCGCGCCGCAGAACGAGATCTTCGGTCCCGGGGGCGCGCTCGCGGTCGGCGTCTATCGGCCGTTCACTCCGTACTTGCTCGGCGGCCTGCGACTGCGTCTCGGCCTCCTCAGCGATGGCGATCCACCGACGCGACCGAACCAGCTCGACCCAGGGCTCGGCGGCTTCGGCACGCTGACCGCGGCGATGCGCCTGCGCTTCGCCGGCTTCGGCCGCGATGACGGCTCACGCGCGAGCGGCGTCTATCTCGAGGTCGCGATGGGCGCGGCGCTCACCGGGAGCCGTGTGCGCTTCGCCGCCGAGGCGGGCCTCGGCTGGCTGTTTCGCATCGGGCCGATCGACATTGGGCCGACCGCTCGTTTCGCGCACATCATCGAGAATCAGGACGCGCTCGACGAGCGCGACGCGTACCTCGCGCTGTTTGGCATCGAGGTGGTGCTGTTCGATCCACGCCCGCGCGTGACCCGGCCGGACCTGCGCACGCGCCGCATCCCCGACACCGATCACGACACGATCCTCGATCCGGACGATCACTGCCGCGAAGAGCCGGAGGACTTCGACCAGTTCGAAGACACCGACGGATGCCCCGATCTCGACAACGACGCGGACCGAGTGCGCGACGTCGACGACGGCTGCCCGCTCGTGCCCGAAGACCGCGACGACTTCGAGGACGCCGATGGCTGCCCCGATCCGGACAACGATCACGATGACATCCTCGACGCGGCGGACCGCTGCCCGAACGACGCGGAGATCGTCAACGGTGTGGAGGACGAGGACGGCTGCCCGGACGAGGGCCTCATCGCGCTCGTCGACGACCGCATCGTGCTCGAGGAGACGGTGCTGTTCGACTTCGAGCGCTCGCGGGTGAAGTCGAGCGCGCGCCCGGTGCTGCGCGCGATCGTGCAGCTGGTGATGCTGCACCCCGAGTGGACCCGGGTGCGCATCGAAGGGCACACCGATTCGCGCGGCGAAGCGGCGTTCAACCAAGACTTGAGCGAGCGTCGCGCGGCCAACGTGCGCACTGCGCTCGTCGGGCTCGGCGTGTCGGCGGCGATCATCGAGTCTGCAGGCTTCGGCGCGACGCGCCCGCGTGCCGCCGACGAGGGGCAGACATTGTCGGAAGAAGAAGCGTATCAACGCAATCGTCGCGTCGAGTTCGTCGTGCTCGCGCGCCGCGGCGCTGCCACTCCGGCCGCCGTGACCGACGCGCCCGCAGCTGCTCCGGGAGGTACGCCGTGATGTCTCGAGTCGTCTCTACGCTCTTCGCGCTGCTCCCGATCGCCGCCTTGGCATGCGCCAATCCGATCGTCGGCGGCGAGTGCATCGACGGCTACTCCGTGTGCCGCGGCGCGTGCGTCGATCTTCAGAACGATGGCACCAACTGCGGCGCCTGCGGCAACGCGTGCCCGAGCGCGAGCATGTGCGTCGCTGGCGCATGCACGATCGGTGAAGGCGGCGTCGATCTCGGCGGCGTCGATCTCGGCCGCGCCGATGCAGGCGATGCAGGCGAGCGCGACGGCGCCACCCTCGATGGCGACGTGCTCGACGGCGACCTGCGCGACGGCGACGTGCAAGACGGCGCAGTACAAGACGGCGCGAGCGCCGACGCGAGCACGCTCGACGGCGCGGTGCTCGACGGCAGCGTCGACGCTGGCGGCGCGACGGACGCCGGCGTGAGCGATGCGGGCAGCGACGACGGCGGCCCGATCGTCTCGTGCGACATCGGCGAGATCCGCTGCGGCACCGTGTGCGTACGCTCTGAGTCGGATCCGGCGAACTGCGGCATGTGCGGCAACGCCTGCCCGCCGGCCGAGGTCTGCTCGATGGGCACGTGCGCGCCCGTCTGCGATCCGCCGTTGGTCGCGTGCGGCCGCAACTGCGTCGATCTGCAGAGCGACCCGGACCACTGCGGCTCGTGCCCGAACGTCTGCGCGACCGGCATCTGCATCGACGCGCTGTGCTCGAGCGGCACCGCCGGACACGTGGTGCTCGTCGGCCACGACTTCACCACGACGCGCGTCGGCATGAACCGCATCGCCGGCAACTCCGTGTTCCTCGGCGCCGGCGCGCCGGTGCGCGTGCTCGTCTACGAGGGTCGCGCGCGCGCGGCCTCGATCACCGGCACCGATCTCGCGATCAACCAAGTCAGCACCTCGCGCGGCCGCAGCTGGACGCGCATCCCAGTCACACGCACCGAGGTGCCCCTGATGCTGGCGTCCGCCGACGTGCTCGTGGTCTACGCGCAGCGCGACGAGAGCGACGCCGAGCTGCAGACGATCGGCACCGAGTGGGGCATCGCGATGACCTCGTTCGTGCGCCGCGGCGGCGTCATCGTCGTGTTCGACACCGGCGGCTCGGCGAACGTCGGCACGTTCCAGCTCCTCAGCTCGGCGGGCCTGCTGGCGGTCACCGCGCGCACGGTGATCACGGGCGCGATCGTCGTGGTCGACGTCGCAGCGCTCGGCGACGCCGTCGCGATCGGTGTGCCCTCGATGTACCGCGCAGAGACGACGACCGTGCGCTTCGACACGACCGATCCACTGACGATCGTCCGCGACGTCACCGGCCCGGTCGTCGTGCATCGCGTCGTGGCGCCCTGACTGCGTACGCGCGCGGCGCGTGCCTCGTCGCGCGAGGCTAGAGCACGCCGGCGTCGCGCAGGAAGCGCTCGGCCTCGGCGAAGTACCACGGCATCGAGCGCGGGCAGTCGTTGTGCTTGGCGCCTTCGTCGGCGAGCAGCCGTCCGTCGCGGTGCGCACGCGCGAGCTGCTCGCCGTGCGCGAATGGAATCAGCGCGTCCTTCGTGCCGTGCACGACGAGCAGCGGCGCCTCGAGGGCGCGCACGACCGCGAGATTGTCGAACAGATCCGGCACCAGCGCGCGCGGCACGAGGAAGCGACGTGCGACGTCCGGCAACGACGTGAACGTCGACCAGAGGATCATGGCGCGCGGCGTGTGCACGCGCGCGAGCCCGCACACCGCGCCACCGCCGAGCGAGCGGCCGTGAAAGACGACCCGCGTGGCGTCGACATCCGGCCGCGCGACGACGCGCGCATAAAACGCCGCGAGGTCCGCCACCGTCTTCGTCTCCGACGGCTGCCCCGCGCTGCGACCATAGCCGCGATACTCCGGCAGCAACACGTGCATGCCGAGCGCGCGATACGGCAGCAGCGCATCCGGCCAATATTCGATCAGCTCGCCGTTCCCGTGCGCGAAGATCAGCAGCGGCGCCGGACGCGCAGCGCTCGCACCAGGCGCGCGCAGCAGCCAGCACTCGACGGCCCCTTCGTCGGTGTCGAGCCACAGCCGCTCGAGCGCCTCGACGCCGGCGCCCGCATCGCGCTCAGCACGCAGCAACGCGCGACCAGGAAAGATGGCGAACCTGCGCAGATCAGCGAGCACCGCGCGAGCCTAGCAGCACGCGCGTGGAGCTATCGCAGCCAGCCATAAAGTCCGTAGAGCGCGTCGAAGATGCGGTGACCCAGCTCGGCGTCACCGACGCAATCGTCCGAGCGGGACGCCGACGCAAACGCCAGCTGGAGCCGCCGGCGAGACCACCACGTCGACGCGCCACGCGCGAGCGCGCTGCGCGTGGCGCGACGACCCGCCGTACCTGGGCCCGTCCCGCTCCCGTCCCGCTCCGCCCTCCCCTCCTCGCCTCCCCTCTCCTCTCCCCCGGCTTCCCCGGTTCCCCCGGTTCCCCCGGTTCCCCCGGTTCCCCCGGCTCTCCCGGAGCCCCGGCTCCCCCGGGGAGTCGCCGCGCGCGCGAGAACCCGCGACGCGTAGACGTGCGCGCGACGCGTGCGCCGTGCTACGCCGCGCGAATGTCACGCGCCGCGGTGCTGCTCCTGTCGCTGATGGTGATCGCGTGCGGCTCGGCCGGTTGTGGCGGTACCTCGCGCCGCGCGCCGATCGATGCGCCCCCCCATCGCGATGCTCACCGTCATCATCACGGGCACGGCGATCGCGTCCCGCACGACGCAATGTCAGCCGCGGAATACGCCGCGCACCTCGAGCCAGCGGACCGCGATGAATGGCAGCAGCCCGCCGCGCTGCTCGCCGCGATCGGTGTCCCCGTCGGTGCGCGCGTGGCCGACGTCGGCACCGGATCCGGCTATTTTCTGCCGTATCTCTCGCGCGCCGTGGGGCCCTCTGGCGCGGTGACGGCAGAGGACATTCGCGCCGACTTCCTCGAGTTCGTGCGCGCGCGCGCCGCTCGCGAGCAGCTCGACAACGTCGAGGCGCGGCGCGGCACGGCGGACGATCCGCGGCTCGAGCCCGGCGCGTACGATCTGATCTTGTTCGTCGACACGTACCATCACGTCGTCGATCGGCCGGTCTTCCTCGCGCACTTGGCGCGCGCGCTGCGGCCTGGCGGGCGGCTGGTGATCGTCGACTTTCGCGAGGGCACGCTGCCGGTCGGTCCGCCGCCCGAGCACAAGATCGCGCTCGCCGACGTGGAGCGCGAGGTGCGCGCCGCGGGCTTCGCGATCGCGCGCGCGCACACGTTCCTGCGCTATCAGTGGGCGCTCGAGCTGGTCCCGCGCAGAGCGCTCGTCGGGCCGAGCGCGTGTGTTCCGCGCGGTGGGGCGCCGTGTCCGCCGCGCGGTGAGCGCCCGCGCGTCGTGCTCGACGAGTCGCTCACGCCGACAGAGGCCGGGCTGCCGGCAGTGTCTGCGGATGGCGCAGAGCTCGCGCTGGTCGTCGCCGACACGGATGGCGCCAGCTCGAGCTTGCGGGTGCGCTTCGTCGCCGCGGCCGATGGCGCGCTGCTGCGCGAACACTTGGTGCTCAGCGTCGACGAGGCGCTCGCGCTCGAAGAAGACGCGCCCGATGCGGCGACGCGGGCGCGCATCGAGCAGCGCGTCGCGGATCTCGACGCCGCGATGATGCGCGGTGCCTTCACGTCGCTCATCTCGGTCGTCTTGGCGTCGCGCGTCGGCGCGCGGAGTACGCAGCTGAGCGGGAGCGCCGCAGGTCTCACCGTCGAGTTCGATGCGACGTCGCGCGCGCTCGTCGTGCGCGGTGCGGATGGCCACGAGCGGCTGCGCACCGTGCTCGAGCCCGTCGCCTCGCAGTGCAGCGGGCGCAGCGTCGCGCACCGTCCGGCTCCGGCGGCGCTGTGGCTGGATGCGACGCGCGGGGTGCTCGTCGCGCGCGTGCAATACGCCGACGAAGGTCGCTGCCGCGGGGCCCCAGCGGTCGATCGCGTATATCGCCTCGCGCCGTAGCGGCGATCAGCGCGTCGCGTGATTTGCGACGATGACGTGCTGTCGCGGCTGCGTGGGTGTCTCTGACGAAGTGTCCAAAGTGCGCGGTCGGCCGCGACATCGATCTGTGCATTCATAGGCTTTTTTGCTGCACTTTTTGTCGCGCGACACGCTGGCACGGCGGCTGCTCATGCATCGACTCGCGTGCCGCACTCGCCGCACGCAGGAGCTCACCATGACGTCATCGCTACGCAGCAGCATCGCCACCGCGCCTCACCGAATCGCGCCTCACCACACCGCGCCTCACCGGAGCGCCCCTCACCGAACCACGCCGCACATTCTGCTCGCCGAGGACGACGTCGATCTGCGCACCTTGCTCGCGCAGGCGATGCGCAGCGACGGGATGCGCGTCACCGAGGTGCAGGACGGGCTCGCGCTGCGCGAGCGCTTGCTCGCCGAAGCGGAGGACTACGATCTCGTCGTCTCCGACGTGAACATGCCGGGACTCAGCGGGCTCGAGGTGCTCGACGCGTGTGGCGCGAGCGGCGTATTCGTCCCGACGGTGCTGCTCACCGGCGAGAGCGACGAGCACGTCGCGCGCACTGCGTTTCGCCTCGGCGCAGTGGCGCTGCTGTCGAAGCCGCTCGCCGTGCGCGATGTGTGCATCGCCGTCGATCACCTCGCGCGCTCGCCGCGTCGGTATCGACGCGCCGCCTGAGGACGACACCCAAGCCGCGCGATCGGCTGTGACGCGCGGCCGACATGCACATAGAATCGGGCGGGATGACGCAAGAAGCCCGCTCGTTCCTCCCCGCATCCTGGGAGCTGCCGGACGCGATCGCGAAGCGTCTCGGCGATGCGGCCGGTCGCCAGCGCGTGATGAGCGACGACGGACATCTGTTGCTCATCCTGCACCGCGCTCCTACGCCCGATGACGACGAAGTCCGGCATCCCGCGCTGTTCTGGCGCATGCCGAGCGGGCAGTGGCGCAGCAGCCCGGACGCTGGCGGGCTCGATGCGCTCGACGCGCATCTGCGGGCGTATGCGAAGAGCATTCACACGCTCGATCAGCAGGTCGACAGCGCGACGACGCCGAGCGACTACTTCGCGGTGTTGCGCTGGGTGAACCCGCTGCTGCGCTCGAGCCGTCATCAGCTGACGGTGCTCCAGGCCGCGCGCGAGGCGCAGCCCGACGAGCGCCGCTTGATCAACGCGCGCGATCTCGCGGCCGACGTCGAGCGCGCCGTCGATCTGGTGGCGAGCGATGCGCGCGCCGGGATGGAGTACTCGCTCGCGCGCAGCTCGGCGGAGCAAGCGCACTTCGCCCACGAGGCGACGCTCGAGGCGCGCAAGCTGAACCGCTTGGTCGCGTTCTTCTTTCCGCTCGCGACGCTGGTCGCGGTGTTCGGGATGAACCCGCCGGAGAGCGTGGTCGTGTCGCAGACGTTCTGGATGGTCATCGCAGCAGGCGCCGTCGCGGGGCTCGTGGTGCTGACCGGCGTGACCTTCGCGCGAAAGCGCAAATAGGAGACTGGCTCGTGGAACTTCGCACCATCACCGAGGCGCTCGATCGCGCCGCCGATCGCAAGGACGCCGGCTTCACGTTCGTCCGCGACGACGCGAGTGAGCGCACCTTCACGTATGCCGATCTCGCGCTCGCGACGCGGCGCATCGCGGCTGCGCTGCAGCAGCTCGGCGTGCGCAAGGGGGAGCGGGTCGCGCTGGTGCTGCCGACGGCCGACGAGTTCGTCCCGGCGTTCCTCGGCGTGGTGCGCAGCGGCGCGATTCCGGTGCCGCTCTATCCGCCGCTCGGGATGGGCCAGCTCGGCGGCTATCTCGATCACGCCAAGCACATCGTCGGCGCCGCGCGCGCGAGCGTCGTGCTCACCAACACGCAGATCAAGGCGGTGCTCGGCAAGCTGCACGACACCGTCCCCGAGCTGCGCCTGATGCTGACGATGGCGGAGCTCGAGGGCGACGCGAGCCTGTTCCGCGAGCCGGGCGTCACCGAACTTCTCGTACGCGATCACCACCAAGCGCGTGCGCGACTCCGAGATGGCGGAGAACACGCTGGCGATCGCGTTCGCCAAAGGCATCTGCAGCGACGTCGTCGCCGCCGAGGCGCTCTGGAGCGAGGGACAGGCGACGCCACGCGCGGCGAGCGCGGAGGCCGAGACGGTCGAGATCGTCGGCTGCGGCAAGGCGTTCCCCGAGCACGAGATCCGCATCGTCGATGCTGAGACGCGCAAGCCGCTCGGCGAGCGGCGCGTCGGCGAGATCCAAGTGCGCGGCCCGAGCGTGATGCCCGGCTACTACGAGCAGCCGGAGCGCACCGTCGAGGTCGTCGACCCGGAGGGCTGGCTGAGCACCGGCGATCTCGGCGATCTCGCGAGCGACGCGATCTACATCTGCGGCCGGAAGAAGGACGTGATCATCGTCAACGGCAAGAACTACTACCCGCAAGACCTCGAGTGGGTGGCGAACGAGGTCGAAGGCATCCGCGCGGGCAACGCGATCGCCTTCGCGAGCCACCGCGCCGGGCTGAATCGCGAGGCGGTGGTCGTCGTGGCGGAGACGCGCGAAGCGGAGGGCCGCGAGGAGCTCGCGGGCAAGGTCTCGAGCGCCATCGCGCAGAGCACCGGCCTCACGGTGGACGACGTGGCGATCGTCGATGTCGGCACGATCCCGAAGACGTCGAGCGGCAAGCTGCAGCGCGCGCACGCGAGCTCTACGAGCGCGGCGAGCTGCGTCCAAAGAAGGACGACGGCGCGGTGCGTACCGCGGCGCACGTGGTCGAGTCGCAGCTCGCGCATCTGCGGCTGCGCATCTTCGGTCCGCGCAGCTGAGAGACTGTCGATAGCGTCTCGCGTCGCCGCGGCGCGGACACGCGTCCGATTGACCGGCGCGGGCCGGCGCGCCTGGCGTCGCCAATGATTCGCGCATCGACCTCGCCCGCGGCCACGCGCGCGCTATCGTGTCCCGCGTGATCCCCACACCGCTGACGATCCCCTCGCGCGCGCGCCTCGTGCTGCATCAGAAGAGCGCAGGCGACGAGTCCGTGCGCCTCGCCGTCGATGCTGCGCGCGGCGCCGACCACTACCTCGAGGTTCGTGTCACGTGGGAGCCCGGGGATGCGGCGCGTCTCGCGCGCGAGGCCGTGGCACTCGGCTTTCAGCGGGTGATCGCTGGCGGTGGCGACGGCACAGTCTCGGAGATCGCGCGCGCGCTCGCGGAGACGCCGAGCGCGCAACCGATCGCGCTCGGCGTGCTGCCGCTCGGCACCGCCAACGACTTCGCGCGCGCCGCGGCGATCCCCGCGTCGATGACCGATGCGCTGTCGCTGGCGCTCGTCGGTGACGCGTCGCCAATCGATCTCGTGCGCGTCACCGCGGCAGACGGGAGCACCTCGGTGTTCGTCAACGTCGCGACGGGCGGCTTCAGCACGCGGCTGACGGTGGAGACGCCCGAGGCGCTCAAGAAGGCGCTCGGCGGCGCCGCCTATCTGCTCACCGGCCTCACGCGTCCCGACGCGATCTCGTCGCAGCACGCGCGGATGATCGGCCCCGATTTCGTCTGGGAAGGCGACACACTGGCGATCGCCATTGGCAACGGGCGCACCGCCGGCGGCGGCGTTCCGATGTGTCCCGAGGCGCTCGTCGACGACGGGCTGCTCGACCTCGCGGTGCTCCCACTGCCCGAGGGCGCCGACCTCTTCGTGCTCGGCGCAGCCTTCGCGTCGCAGGGCACCGCCGCCGTCGCCGAGGGCTCGCAGCGAACGCGCGCGGCGTGGCTCGAGATCGCGAGCGACGAGCCGATCATGCTCAACCTCGATGGCGAGCCAGCGTCGAGCACGGCGTTTCGCTTCGAGGTGTGGCCCGCCGCGCTGCTCGCGGCGTTACCCGTCGGCAGCCCGCTGCGGATGCCCCTCGTTCCGCGCTGAGCCGCGACGCTTCGTTGCGGCGAGCACGGCGCGACAGCGCGCGAGCGTCACTCAGAACGGCGGAGTTCCCGGAGGCGGCGGCGGGAAGATATCGCAGCACTCGGGGCAGCCGGCCGAAACGCAAATGCCGAGGCTGAAGCAGCACAGATCGCCCATCGCGCACTCGATCGCACCGCACGAGAAGCCGATACCGCCGCCTGCGTCGAGGTCACCGCCGATGCTGCCGTCGCCTGCGGCGCCGAGATCCGCGCGCGCGCCGCCGTCGCCTGGCATGCAGCAGTCGGCGCAATCGAGTGGCACACAGGAGCCGTCTCCATAGCAGCAGGTGTAGCCCGCCGCGCAGCTGCCGACGTCGCAGGTCGCGACCGAGCCGTCACGGTCGCCCCCGTCTTCGCCGATGTCACCGTCGCTGAGCGCACCGTCGCGGATCACGGCGCCGTCACCGCCGAACGTCGACGCGTCGTCGCGCGGGAAGAGCGATGCGTCCTCGAGCTCCATCATCATGTCGAACGGCGGCAGCTCGCCGTCGAACGTCGCCTCGGCGTCGCGAATTGCACCATCTGTGGCGCTCGAATCGGGGCGCGACATATCGGTCACCGCGCCGTCGCGTACTGACGCGTCGGCGACGGTGTGGTCGTCGTCGTCGTCAGCGGCACACGCGCTGACGCTACCGAGGAGCGCGAGGGCGCCGCAGATCGCCCCAAAGCGAAGGGTGAATGGATTGCGCGGCGTAAGGTTCGTCGTGGGCATGTTCGGCTCCGCGGACGCGGCGCACGACTTTCGCGCGCGACGTTCCTTCGGGGCCTTTCAGCAAGCGACGGGCCAGGCGCCCGGCAGAGGTAGTGAAGACCGACCAGCGTCCCGGCTCGTCTGAGCCGTCCGTGAACGTCATCGAGCCTCAGATCCAACACGCCGAGCCCTTCATGTCGCCATCACACTCGATCCGCCTTGCGCTCTATGCGCTGCTCGCCATGTCTCTCTGCGCCTGCACGATGGGCGCGCGGGTTGGCACTTCACGGCGTCCCGAGCTGCCGGGAAGCGCAGTGCACTTCACGCGGCCGCCGGTTGTCGACGGCAGTCGGCGCGCCTGTCTCGCGCCGCCGTATACGCCGGCGGCGGATGCGACGGCGCTGAGCAATGGCACGCCAGTCCACCGCGACCAGGAGGGGCGTCGCTGGACGGTCTCGCTCGCCGGAGACGCGACGCCTACGAGTGAGCAGATGATGGCGCTGCTCGAGCGGCTGCGTGCACGCGGCGGGATCCTGCAGTGGGTGAGCTATGGTCTCTATTGCGGCACGGACAGCAACACGGCGTGTCTGTCGTACAGCGGTGATCTGTGCACCACGAACGTCGATGAAGTGGCGCTGCTGATCCTCGCAGCGATCGCCGATGATCCGGTGTTGCCAAATCTGCAGCTCGAGCTGGCACTCTCGCTCTCGGGCGCGCTCGGCCCGCGCTGCGAAGCATCCGATCCGCGCTGCGTCCCGACGCCGTACCAGGGTGGCACCTACGACCCAGAGGGCGATCGCGAGGCGGGGCCACTCGCGACGCACTCGGCGGGCGCGTGCCGGCAGGACGGCGACTGTGTACAAGCCGGCTGCGGCAATCACTGCCTGAGCTGGGAATACGGCGGCGCGCACGCAGCGGCGACATGCGAGGGATACAGCTTCACCGAGCCAATCTTCTGCGGCTGCGTCGAACGCGCCTGCGCGTGGTTCTCGCAGTGAGCGCGGTCTCGCCCAACTCGCACACTCCCTCAGAAAGCCCCCTTTCCAAGGGGGTTGGGGGTGCCTCACATCACCGCCAGTCAAGTGCAGCTAACTCCCACCGACGCCATCGGAAAGCCCCCCTCGAACGAGGGGCTGGGGGAGGTTCCCCGCGCGGGAGCGCAACGATTGAGGCTCAAAAAAGGAAGGGATGAATCTTGAGGGGGAGCTTCCCCGCGCGGGAGCGCAGAAACCAACCAAAGGGCACTTACGCATTGCTCTCGCGCGAGCCTGAGCAGCGCCGCTCAGCTACGCAGCCAGTTCAACACGTCCATGAAGTCCTCTGGCGGATCGCTGTCATACCGAACGGGCGCTTCCGTGCGCGGATGAACGAAGCCGAGCGTCGCCGCGTGCAACATCGGGCGCGGCGCTTCGATGCGGTCGCCGTTGAAGCCGCGGATGTAGACGTGCTCGCCGAGCAGCATGTGCCCGGCCTCGGCGAGGTGGATTCGAATCTGGTGCTGCCGGCCTGTCTCGAGGTGGCACTCGACCAGCGTCGCGCCGCGCAGGCGCTCGATGGGCTGCACATGCGTGACGGCGTGTTGCGCGTCGGGCGGCGGCGCTTTCGAGTTCGGTCGGCGGAAGAAGCCCCACGAGCCGCGCAGGCCGTCACCGCGATCGCGCAGCAGTTCGGTCTCGAACGTCCGCGCGCGGAAGAACACGCCGTGCACGATGGCGACGTAGCGGCGCTCGATGGTGTGCGCGCGAAACTGCTGCTGCAGGTGCTTCTTTGCGGCGAC
>Ga0335397_10004719_pt1 | contig 17947 bp, 10 predicted proteins | sample MAT04_FD_205740 | JGI IMG/M metagenome (GOLD analysis project Ga0335397, IMG submission 205740) | Freshwater microbial communities from Lake Fryxell liftoff mats and glacier meltwater in Antarctica - MAT-04 (spades assembly) (version 2) ... | reverse complement strand
CTTTGGTATTTTGAATATTTAATTTTACTCCCAGTTTTACTGCATCATGCATGACGTCTTCTGGCACGTCATGCATGATGGCCATTAGTACTTGTAATTTCCCTACATCTTCAGATACTGAATAGTTACTATCTATTTTTCTTATCCTTTCTGATATAAATTGTGCTTGCCTATCCGGCGACAGGAAACGGTGCAAGTACTCAGCCGTTTCTTCTACACTGACGTGCAATGAGGTCACTACCAAACTTTTTAATAAGGTATCCTGCACCTCAGATTGTGATAATATCTCTGGAGGTATCTCGATCACATCTACAAGACGTAGTAAGGATTTTATGTTCTTCTCTGATAGATTTAAAATGCTGTCTTTAATGAATTCTAAGGTAGTTTCTGTTTTCTCAAAAGCCTTAGGAGAATGAAGTGCTTTTGCTACCCTTGCTGCAAATTCCACTTTCCACGTATTTTTATCCTTAGAAAAAATTCGCAGAGAATGGAAGACGTACTCCTGTCCTAGATATTGTAGACTTGGATCCTGCCAGATAAGTTCTTGTTCTTCTTCAGAGAGCTCATCTAACTTTTGCAAAAAAGAATTGGTGTCATTGTTTTTTCCATCAATTTTCTCTCTTAAATTTTGCTCAATTTCAACCAATACAGCCACTGATTGAGGGTGCTCCTTCTCAAGTGCATAGCGATAAGCTCCTACCTCATGTTGTCTGCGCGCCTCTGCAGCACGCAGCTGTGATTTATTTACTTTAAGTATTTTGGGGGAGCTTTGTATTTCACCTTCTGGCATATAAAAAAAGAGACAGTACGTCTTCTTTTATCGTATATTACCTACTATGACAAAGCAATCTTAGCTTAGTAGAATTATACCTCAAGGATAATAGGGAGAACCAGAGGCCTCCTGCGAAGCTTGTGATAAATATGTTTATTAGCCATCTCTTCAAGTTGACGTCTGATATGAACCCAGTCAGTTACTCTTCCACGACGCTTTGATAAAACTGTTTTAATCTCTTGTGTAAGCGAAAATTCGAGTTTTTTTGCTTCGTTGGGCAAAACACCCCTGATAATAAGGTCTGGCTTATTCACCAACTGCCCATCGGATGCACTGACTTCGACCATTAAAATAACAATACCGTCCTTAGCAAGTCGCTCTCTGTCACGCAATACAAATCCCTCAACCTCTTCTCCTGATATTTGGTCAACATACACATTTTTTGTCGGTATTTTTCGTCCCAACTTATAACTTCCACGACTAAAAATTACTTCCTGTCCATTCTCGAGAATAAGAACTTGCTTATCAGTATAATCCAACTTTTTTGATAGTTCTTTATACATCGCTAGGTGCTTATAATTACCACTTATGGGTATAAGATACCGTGCTTTTAGAAGCGACATCATGAGGAGATGGTCATCCTGCGAGCCATGTCCTGAAACGTGGAGAAGAAGTCCGCCTTGAGAAGTCATGGCCTTTGCGCCGGTTTTAGCAATGCTATCAATAAGTCCATTAACTGCTTCTTCGTTACCAGGGATTGGATCCGAGGAGAAGATTACCACATCTGATGGATTCATTTTGACTTCTCTATGTTCACCACCTGCAATCCGTGTTAAAGCTGAATTCTCCTGACCCTGACTCCCAGCGACAATAAGCACAATCTGACTTTCCTTATAATTTTTAACTTGGTCAAAATCAATCACTGTTCCATCCTCGACGTGCAAATAACCCAGACGCTTAGCAACGTCCGTTACTTTCACTAAAGATCGACCAACAAATGCTACTTTTCTCTTTGTTTTTTCAGCCGCTGCAATAACCTGATTAATTCGTGAAACATTTGAAGAATATGTAGTAAGAATACACTTTCCTACACACTCATTCATAATCCTCTCAAAAGTCTTGTCCATACCTTGCTCTGACGGTGTATGACCAGGTCTATCTGAACCAAGCGAGTCACTGAGGTGCACAAGGACCCCTTCCTTACCAGCAGCTACAATACTTCTGAAGTCCATTAGTTTCTTATCATAAGGCGTGAGATCTACTTTAAAATCACTCCCGTGATAAAAATTACCGATTGGAGTTCGAATAAAAATGTGTGCAGTATCGGGCACAGAATGCGTTACTGAAATAAGATTAAAACTGAAACTTCCAAGAGAAATGGGGCGGTCGGTGAAAGCAACAGAGACAATATTAGCAGGAAGCTCGAACTCTTTTAATTTTTCATTAGCAAGCGCTGCGGTAAATGGTGAAGCAAAAATAGGCATCTTAGGGAGCTGCGGCAGGAGAAATGGCAATGCGCCAATATGATCCTCGTGACCATGAGATAAAATTAGTCCAACAATCTTCTTCTTTGTCTGTAAAAGATAAGTAATATCGGGTATAAGTAAATCAACGCCAATTGCCGATGCATCAGCAAATCCAATACCGCAATCAACAATTAATATCTCATCTCTATATTCATACACATACATATTTTTTGTAACATCTTCCATGCCACCTAGCGGTATGACTGATACAGTATCCTGTTGCGGTGCTTCGTAAAGCGATGTTGATTTAGTTTTTATATCCATGTGTCTATTATATACTCCTTGATTGATATCCACAAACAGCGTATTCTACCGGACGCTTTTGTATGAAATACAAAACGGAGTGTTGTACCCTATATAGTACTTTAATGGGGGTGGTTATACTTACCAGGTTGGGAGATACGATTTAAGATTAGCATCTGTTACACGAATCGCCTGCGCTTTCCCCTCGACAATTTGCCTTGCTACTCGCCTGCACAGACCTTCAACTGTTCTCTCAAGGGATCGTATTCCTGAATCGAATCCAAGTGGTCGAATTATCCCCGGCCAGACAGACTCATCTACTATCAGCTGCTGATCTGTCAGCCCTGCCTCTGATCTAATCTTTGCAAACAAATAATTTTTCGCGATAACTATCTTCTCCTCATCGGTATACGAAGGCATCTGAATTATCTCCAAACGATCGAGGACAGCAGTTGAGATATTGCTTGTATTATTTGCAGTTGCTACAAAAAGCACATTCGAAAGATCGAATGGATGATCAATATAGTGATCAGTAAATGCAAAATTCTGCTCAGGATCAAGAAGCTCAACGAGTACTCCCATTATGTCTGCTCGAGAAGACTCAGTTACTCTATCTAACTCATCTAGAAGGATAACAGGATTTTTTCTTTGAGCATGAAATAATTTTTTTACAATATAACCCGGTTCAGCATCGGGAAAAGCTTTTGACTGACCACGAAGTGCTCGTGAATCTGCCATCCCTCCAAAAGGAATACGCTCAAATTGCTTTCCCAATGCTTCTGCGATTGATTTAGCAAGTGTTGTTTTACCAGTACCTGCGAGCCCTACAAGACAGAGGATAGGCGCGCGTTGAATTACGTCCTGCCTCGACTGCCTCGTATTAAGAATTATAGTAGCTAAATAATCCAGTATTCTCTCCTTTATAGCAACGAGACCATAGTGATTACGATCCATGATCTCTTTCGCCTTGATTAAATCAAGTATGTCATTACTGGTAGCATTCCAAGGAAGTCCAACAATCCAATTAATATATGATGCAGTATTTTCATATTCTAAAATGTAATCAGCGCTCATATATCCAGCACTTGCACGGATAAGCGCTAGACGAGAGACACGCTCAAGAAGATTTTGCTTAAGAGCATCTGGTAGCTCAGCTTTCTCGACCCGCTCCCCGAGCTTTCGAATCTGATCAGCTGACTCACCCTTTCCTAGGGGATTAGCGGGTGTATTTGAAGTAATGGTGGGCAAGACAGAATCGGGCATAAATCTATAGTACAGAAATTTAAGAAAAAGAGAAAGAGTATAAGGTGTTAATCCCACCTATGCGGAATTCCAAATCACAGTCCCTGCAAAAGTTCCGCCTCGTCGGGATTTCGGCTTTTGATAAAATGATTATTGTAGTCTTTTTTCGAAAGCCTCAATAATGAGGGGTTCGACGTCGAGCTGGCCCACCTGTTCGAGCAGGACCACCTTTTTCCATTCTTTCTCGTCGAAACTGCTGAGCAAGAGGATGTTCACTTTTAACCCCCGCCGCTGAAGCTGTTGGTGTCTCTACCCTATTAAAATCACGTCGTGGCTCACGAGGCTGGTAAGCACTCGCACCTGCAGGACGCGGCGGCCTGGAATCTGGACGAAATTCTCTAGCGGGTGTCGCGCTGTATGATGGTCGAGAAGGAGCATTTTGAGGCTGGCTTTCACTGTCTGGATTTGATTGCCCATCCGAGCCAGGTGTTTCAGTTCCAAATTTCATCGTAAGATTGAGACGACCTTGATCATCGATCTCCTGCACTTTAACTTTAACAACCTGACCAAGCGATACCACATCTTCAGGACTCTTAATAAATCCTTCACCCATCTTAGAGACATGTACCATCCCTTCTTTCCCAGGAAGAATTTCTACAAATGCACCAAACGGAAGAATTCTCTTAACTGGCCCTTCGAAAACTTCACCAACCATTACTTCTCGAGTTAACCCCTTTACCCAGTCAATTGCCTTCGTAACAGCCTCTGCATCAGTACCAGTTACAGTAACTGATCCATCGTCCTCAACGTCAACCGTTGCGCCAGTCTGAGCAATAATATTCTTAATGATCTTACCTCCTGGTCCTATAAGCTCACCGATCTTTTCAACTGGGATCATAAGTGTCTCAATCTTTGGAGCATAGACAGATAACTCTGCTCGAGGAGCTGGCAATGCTTTAGCGATCTTTTCTAGGATACTAAGTCGTCCTGCTAAGGCTCTATCTAAGATTTCTTCAACCTGCTTATCTGTTAAACCTGGGATCTTAACATCTAGCTGAATTGCTGTTACTCCAGTATCAGTTCCTGCAACCTTAAAGTCCATGTCTCCAGAGAAATCTTCAAGACCGATAATATCAGTAATAAGAACGTAATCCTTTTCAGTTGACATCATTCCCACAGAAATACCTGCAACTGGCTTTGTGATTGGAACTCCAGCATCCATAAGCGCAAGTGTTGAGCCACAAGTGGAAGCCATAGAACTAGATCCATTTTGAGAAAGAACCTCAGATACAACTCTAATAGTGTATGGGAATACGTCTTTTGCAGGGATAACTGCTTCCAGTGCTCTCTCAGCAAGTGCTCCATGTCCTGTCTCTCGTCGAGAAACAAATCCAAATCTACCAGCCTGCCCAAATGAATATGGCGGACCTGAGTAGTGATGGATATATCGCTTTGATTCTTCTCCTTCAGCTGACTCCAGAAGCTGCTCCATACGTGGAGACCCAAGAGTTACAATTGAGAGTGCCTGTGTTAAACCTCTGTTAAAGACTGCTGAACCATGAGTTCTAGGAAGAAGTCCTAATTCCATAGAGATTTCTCTGATTTCATCAATTTTTCTTCCATCTGGACGAGCTTTTTTAGTCACCACATTTGATCTAATGATCTTAAACATGACATATTCAAGTGCTTTTCCAAGAATTTTCTTATCAAGAGTTGTCTCAGGATCAGCTTTTTTTGCTAGCTCAACTAACTTAGCGAGTAGTTCGTCTGTTTCAGATCCACCACCTTCTTTATTTGCACTACTTTCGATGAGAGACTCTATCTCAGCTTCATGATCCTTCTCTACAAATGTGATTGCTTCCTGAAGAATCGGATTCTTAACAACTTCTGTCTTCTTCTGACCATGCTTCTTTGCAAGATCTTCAATAAACGCAACCATCTTACTGGTCTCTTCGTGTGCCTTTACGATAGATCCATGAACAAGACTCTCCTCAACCTGTAAAGCTCCAGCTTCAATCATAACTGTCAGATCCTTACTTTGACTTGCCACGATATCAAGCTTTGAGACCTTCATCTCAGAACCAACTGGATTAAAGATATATTCCCCTGATTCTGAAAGCCCCATTCGAATAGCTCCAATAGGACCAGCCCATGGAACTGGAGAAAGAGCTATAGCTAAAGAGACTGCATTTAATGCGAGGATATCAGGCTTATGTTCGCCATCTGCTGAAAGAAGTGTTACCACGACCTGCACTTCATTTTTATATTCCTTTGGAAACAGAGGTCGAATAGAACGATCAATAAGACGTCCAATCAGAATAGCTTCATCTGTTGGTCTACCTTCGCGCTTTACCCATCTACTACCCTTAATACGTCCACCAGCATAGAGCTTTTCAGCGTATTCAACACTAAGAGGGAAATAGTCGATATCGTCTCTAACGCGTCCTGCAACGAGCGTTACAAGCACGACGGTTTCACCAAGTCTTGCAAGTACAGATGATGTAGCTTGTGGAGCTAGGTGACCTATATCGAAGGATATTTTTTTACCGGCGAAATCTAATGAGGCTGAGGTTTTTTGCATTAGTCTTTAAGTCCAATCTTTTTGTTCATGTCTGATGCACGAACTTTATCAACCTTAACAAGGAAATTAAGAAGACGACGTCTTTTAGCAATCATTGAGAGAAGACCACGCCTACTGTGAACATCGTGCCCATGATCCTTAAGATGTTCAGCGAGTCGTGTAATGCGATGAGTGAGTAGTGCAATCTGCACTTCAGGACTTCCCGTGTCTCCATCAACAGTCTGAAACTGCTTTATAATGTCTTGTTTTTGTGTAGTTGATAGTGGCATGAGTACGTATTATAACATAGTGGATAGCACTACTACAAGTATCTTGGTTTTATTAGATTTAAGTCCTAATTATTGCCTATAATTTGCTTACAGAAAATCCCGTGTGTGAAATTAAAAAAACTAGACAGAGGATGAACCCTTATAAACCTTAGGAGTTAGCCAGTCAGATGGAGGCTTTTGGTCTGATTGCTGCTGCCTAGTAGGCTCGCTTTGTTGCATTTGCTGACTTTGAATCTGTGGCTGCACGGACTCTGGACGCTGTTGCTGCTGTGGTTGGGGACGATCATTCCTTGGAGTAAATGGACGCTGTTCATTTCTCACCTGTGATTGCGCTCTCAACGCATCGCGAATGGCATCTCTACGATCCTGGCGATCTTCACGCTGTTGAGGAGCCTGTTGAGACTGAGAAGCTGGGCGTGGAACATTCTGTGGTCTTTGTAGATTCTGTCGTGGGAACATTTGTCCTGCAGGTTGAGTTGGCGCACTTTGAGATGGAGTAGCCTGCGCTCGTGTTGCGCCACGCTTTAACAAAATTCCCGCAATTTCAAATGCAAGATAAGATGTTGAAGCATTCTGAAAATTATTTGTGCCTGCTATAAGACCAAGCATTAAATTCTGAGCTATATCAGCATCCATCTCAAGCTCCAAATTAAGCATCAAGTCAGCAACTTGCTCAGAAAGAGATGAGAACTTAGGAGAAACAAGCACCATTGATCCAAATCCTTCATTCTGACTACTATTATCAATATTTATGATGGCAACATCTTTCATTATGTCTTGTGATAGCACATCGCTCACACCGCTTAACTGAGAGACTCCAATTGTGACAATTAGATCTATCTTATCAGAGCCACGTTTAAATACCACATCCTGCTCTGAGAATGTTAATCCTGCCTCACCTGCTTTTACGACGATATTTAAAGACTCACCTTCAATTGTGTAGGAAACCTTCTCGATTTCTCCTTCTCGATAAGGAAATGATACCACTAGATCTCCGCCAGATCCCTCAGGGTTCATTTTCACTTTATCAATGCCAACGAGTGAGGAGAGCTCAACAATAGGCTCTGTAGGAGATATAACCGTAGCCTTCTTACCTTTAGCAGCCAGAGAGAGATAGAGCGATAGTGCAGCTGCCATATGATCAACTGAAGGATTTTTACCCACTATGAGGGTTACCTGCTGACTAGAAGCGAAAGTATCGCGAATTTTTTGGAGCGCTTGATTGTCCATAATAGTATCCTATATTATTCATGGGATAGTAGCATATCCCCGACTATAAAGTCAAGCATTGGTGCAATTACAACACCGGCTTCGTGCCCCTTTTCTACCTTTGAAAGAACATTTTTACCTACACGAAGAGAGGTGATCTGGGCTTCTCCTATGATCTCTTCTCCCCTTATAATACGCACTTTATCTCCTCTAGCAACTCTCCCATCCGTTACACTAATGCCCAAAACTATTGTTTTTTCAAAGGGAAATGATGCCAAAATTTTAGCTGTACCATAAATTTGCTCAATCTGAGCCAGCCTCTTCCCTTCAATGACATCCGCAAGCTCATCGAGGAGTTCATATATAATCGTATAATTTTTCATGAGTACTTTTTCGGTTCGTGCTAATTTCGCCACATCTGGTCTAACCTTAGAATTAAAGCCTATGATAAGTGCGCCTGTAGATTTGGCGTGCATAACATCACTCTCTGTCATTTCTCCTGTTTTTTGCTCTAAAATATTTACTTTTTCAGGAAGTGCATTAGTAATTGCCTCAAGCGATCCTTCAGAATCTCCCAAAAGAATAATAGGTAGCTCATCCTTGTTGGCATCAGGAGAATACTCAAGAACTACCTTCTCATCTGAAGCCTCAACGCTAACCTGAACTATTTTTGAATCAGTAATTATCGCACCAACTTGAGGTACCTTTATAAATCCCAGAACCTCAACTGCGTCACCAATCGATGCACTCTGAATCATCTTTCCATCCTCATTCATAATCGAACGTGCCTTGCTCACCCCATCTTCATTGAACAGCTCTTGCCTTGCATTTATGGTTCCATCTTTAATGATGAGGGTCGCACGCGGCCCCGCTTTCTGATCAAGATGTGACTCAATGACTATTGCATTGAGTGGATTAGTAGGTGATAGTTCACCTACCTTACTGGCAGCATCTGAAGCATGTAGCTCTTGAACTAACAATATGAGGTCAAGAAGCTCTTTTATGTTCTGCTTAGTTGTTGCTGCAACCTCTATTACAGGAACTTCTCCGCCCATCCCCTCTAACATAACCCCCTCACGAAGTATCTGACCTTTTACCTTTTCAGGATTTTTTGTCGGAAGGTCTGACTTGGTTAGTACTACTATTAACGGAATACCCGACTGCTTTAACACTGCAATACTCTCCCTTGTCTGGGGCATCACACCATCAACTGATGAAACAATAAGCAATCCAATATCGGCAGCTTGTGCTCCTCGTCCCCGCATCTTAGCAAATGCTTCATGACCGGGAGTATCTATAAATGTTATCTTGCGAGTTTTACCCTCGTGAGCTATCTCAACCGAAGATGCTCCAATTTTTTGAGTAATCCCGCCATGCTCTCTTTCAGCTATGGATGTGCTGCGAACAGCATCAAGAAGTGTAGTCTTACCATGATCAACATGGCCAAGAACGGCTACGACAGGAGGGTAAGTAGTGAGAGTTGATTTTTTATCTGTATTTGCCATAAATTATTGCAGTTCATGATAATTTCTAATTTATTCACTATCAGTTTTTGCACCCTCAGCAGCTGGTGATTCCCCTACGGGTTCTGAGACAGCTTCATCAGTCACGACTTGTATTTTCTCAGCTTCATGCTGCGCATCAGCCTCCTTACCGTCATCTTTAACTATCTCTGGGTCCTCAGTGGTCTCAATCTTTGAAACTTTTTTAGTCTTAGCAGCCTTCTTTTCAGGCTTTTTAACTGACTCCTCTTCTACTTCTACTTCTACTTCTACTTCTACTTCTACTGAGGCTTCAGGTTCATCTACAGCCTCAGCCTTAGGAAGCTCAGTACCTTCAATTTCAATACGAATGTCTGTTAACTTTGCCGCTAAACGAACATTCTGACCATCTTTCCCGATAGCCAACGAGAGCTCTTCTTGCGGGACAACTACTCGTGCCATCTTCTCTTCCTCATTAAGGTGAACCTGGACATTTTTCGCCGGCGAAAGAGCAGCCGCAATATACGCAGTTAGATCCTCCTGCCATTGAATAATATCAATCTTTTCAATTCCACCAACCTCTTGAATTATTGCCTGTACACGGACACCTTTTTGACCCACACAGCTTCCAACTGGATCTATTCCACTCTGAATAGAAGCTACTGCTACCTTCGCCCGATTGCCTGGCTCACGAACAATTGATTTAATAATAACACTCCCCTGAGCGACTTCTGGTACTTCGCGTCGGAATAAACCTTCAAGAAGACCTGTATCAGCACGTGAAACAATAACTTCCTCACCTTTTAAGCCTTCTCTAATTTCCTTTATATAGACAACAAGACGAAGATTTTGATAATATTTCTCATTTTGGATCTGCTCAGTAGATGGCATCATGGCTTCGGCCTTTCCAATATCAACGATTATATTTGGACCAGCAAAGCGCAGCACTGTACCATTAACTATCTGACCCATCTTGTCTTTATAGTCAGAGATTATCGCCTCTTTTTCCTTCTCTCGAATTTTTTGAAGAATTACTTGCTTGGCGGTCTGTGCGGCGATACGGCCAAATCCTGGAGGGGTGACATTTTCACCATTGTGCACAATACTAGCTTCGCCTGTATTAGGATTAAGATCTGCGACGAACTCCTCGACTTCAATTCCTGGATGATCCTTACGATATGCAGCAAGAATAGCGTTCTTAACTGTCTCTAGTACTACTTCAACATCCACGCCGCGTTCTGTTGCGACTTGATTGAGGGCGAGGGCAAATTCACTTCGTTGTATTGCTGGCATAGTCTGGTAAGTATACCAGATCTCTCAGCTTCATTCAACAAGGATTAGAAAAAATTATTAAGGGAGCGGACAAATATTTTCGGCAATTTTTTCGTATGCAGCAGTAAGATTTGCGGTTGATGGAGAGCTGATAAAGTATGTCGAATCAGGGTCACTTGCTAAGTTTTGCATGAAACTTCCTGTCTTATTAAAAACATCTGTCTCATAAGTATAATCTGGGTCACTTGGATTGGGTTGAGTGCGGATGGAAAGCGCAAATAATTTACCGGTATTTTTAATTACTCTTCCAGGTATAATAGGTGACCATTTATGGGTAAAAAATGTCGGTTGCTGACCTGTATCAGGTAGGGTACAAAATGGAGGAACAATACCAGTAGTTTTAGGATCACCACTTTGATACCAATTGTGTGGACCGTCATCATATCCATCTGACCCTGAGTACTGTCTATATTTACAATCTCCTGATTCAGGAACCCCGTCACTCATAAAAACAGTGTATTGATTATAATTAGAATAGGTTGTTCTAGCTGCATCTAATTGGGTAATCGCCTTATCTAATCCATCCTTCATATTTGTAGATCCACCACTATCATCAGCAATGCCAGCGATAGCAGTATCTAGCTTTGCACTGATTTGACTTTTCTTTCCAAAAGGCACGAGGACATCTCCGCTGTTAGCAAATTCAATGAGAGTGAGTGCTGAATCAGGCTTAAAAAGCGATATAAATTTTCTCAGTGCATCTTTCAGTCTTAAAATTCTTGTTTTTGTCTGACCTGGATCAATTGCATTCATCGAGCCGGATGTATCTATAACAATTGCAACAGCTGCTTTATTAAAGCATTCTACAGGAGGCGTAATTCCAGGTGTTATACCAATTGTCGGAGTTGGGGTTGCAGTTGGTTTAACCTTGATATCTACAAGCTGAAGCGCACTGGTACTACTTTGTTTTGCAGATGCCTCATCTATCTCTACTTGATCTGCGGACGTTGGATTTTGGCTAAGCGTAGGCAGAACACCGCCCGATAGAGCAAAAGCAGCCGCCATAACAGTAGCCAAAATAAAAATAACATAAATTCCACCATCGCCTTTAAAAAATGAGATGACGTGATGATGTAATCTTTTTGGCTTTCTTACTTGAGATAAATGGCGTCTTTTCGTAACTACTCTCTTTTTCATTGCAAGTATCGATCTGCTATTAGGTTAAGGACTAAAATAATTTTTGTCAAGAAATTTACACTGCTTTTTCTATACTAAGCTCCCCACTGGCCATAAGCATTATCCTCGCACTATCACCACGACTCAACTCATTCTTAAGCAATTTTTGCGAGATCATTTCTTCAATTGTATCCTGAAGATAGCGTTTTATCGGTCTGGCGCCAAACTCTTTACTATATGCATTTTGGCTTATTTTATTAATCACATCGGATGCGAAGGAGAGCGTAATATCTTTGTCAGCTAGTCTCTGCTGAAAGTCCTGAAGAAAGAGATTCGTCACTTGACTAATTTCCTGCTGGGTTAATGGCTTAAATGTTACAATCGCGTCAAATCGATTTAATAATTCTGGTCTATAAATATGATTTTTCTCCAGATATTGGAGCAACTCACCACCAAATACTTTATCAATCGTCCTTCCCGACTCCATGGCCTGACGAATAAAATCTGACCCAGCATTTGACGTGGCAATAATAATCACGTTAATAAAAGAAACAGTTTTCCCTTTGTTATCAGTGATCCTTCCATCATCGAGAATCTGCAGAAAAAGATTAAGGATAGCTGGATGAGCTTTTTCTAACTCATCCAAGAGAACGAGACAAAAAGGATTATCACGAACTTTTTCTGTTAGTTCTCCTCGCTCTTCACCCTGACCAGGAAGTGACCCAAGTAGCCTTATCTGACCACCTATATCAGCATACTCACTCATATCCAGACGAATCATAGACTCCTCGCTGCCAAAATATGCACCTGCCAAACTTTTTGCTGTTTCTGTTTTACCAACCCCTGTGGGTCCAAGAAAGAGGAATGAAACGGGCCTATTTAGATCCTCAATACCAGAACGAATGCGACGCATCGCTTGCGAGATCATGGTGATTGCCTCATCTTGTCCAATTACTTTTTTATGAAGGGTCTCTTCTAGGTGCAAAAGCTGATCCTTCTCGGTCTGTGTGGGCTCACCTATGACGATCTTTGTTTTCTGTTCGAAGTTTTTAATGAGCACCCCCTCTGTGAGTAGTCGCTTCTTGGTCTTTCCATAAAAAACCACCTCTTGATGAGCAAGCCCACTGACAGCATCTAAGAGAAAGGTGATCGCACTCCCCGGCAAAACCGTGCTCTGACTGTATCTATCAGCATATTTGACTGCAGCTTTTAAGGCAAGATAGGTTACAACAACAGAATTCTTTTCTTCGACCTCGAGCATCTTTTCCATCACCATTTTTTCTGACTGATCAATTAACGGCTCTGTAAGCATGATAGGTGAGAATAACTGACTCAGGGGACTTTTAAGAAAAAATGTTTTAAAATTTCCAGCTGTTGAACTTCCTATAATTGGCAAGGTGCCATTCTTAAGATAAGGCGCGAGTGCTCCCGAAAGATCTAAAGAAAAACTCCCAGCCCCAAGAAGATCTTGTAGTTCAGGAATATACAAAATCACATTTCCAGCGTGCGATACTTCTCCAATTATCGACTGTAGCCTACTTTCTAGATCGCCCTGGGTTGTTGCCCCAGCTAGCAGGTTCCCTACTAATAATTCGATAATGATCTTGTATTGCAGCGACCTATCTATGCCTGCGCTATAACAGTCGTAAGCGAGCCTTTGAACAAGTTGCTCTTTGCCGACTCCTGCTTCTCCGACCAAAATAACATTATTATTCTCAGTTTTACAAAGAGTATCAATCATATTTTTGTATTCAGCCTCACGACCCACTATAGATACAGTATCCTGAACGGAAAAGCTAAGATCTCTGGTATAAAGCTTGGTTTCAGGAGTCCACCCCGTAATAAGAAATTGACCAATTCCTCCACCATGCACCTTAATTGATAATTTTTTTGTCTCTTCTTCATAAGGATAGATAAGCCTACTCCAACGAAGTAGTGCCATAACATCATCTTCTTTTAATTTCTTTTGAAAAAGTAGCTTACTATTTTTTTCTTCCAAGAGAAGATAAGATGCCATTAAATCCATCGTAGTAACTCTTCTACCACCTAGCGTTTTGGCAAGCTTAAATGCCATTTGCACTAAAATCGCGTTTCCCATGCTGCTTTTTGGTAATTCTTCTGGAGCAATCGCAGCACGCTCTAAAAAGAATAGTGTCTGGGGATAGCTCAAAAGATGCTTGATAATTTCCCTCGCACTTGTCGAATGATAAGCAGCAGTCAGTGCTGGAAGTGTCATAACGGATAACGCCTCATTGTCACTTACCTGACTAATGACTCGCACAGACTGATGACGACCGACATCATATCTATAGAAAATTTCAAGCATAACTTGAAGATTTAGTAAAAATATAAATAATGTGGGGACATTTCCCGCTACTATTTGTAGAGGAATAACAGCTGATAAAACCAATACAATTACACAACGCAAAACAACTACAACTTTTGTCCGATATATCTGATAAAACGTTATTACGTGGAAATCCATATAGTTACCAAATAAGCAATGCCATCGTTGCTATAGGAAAAACAAAAAACGCACAAAAAAGTACTACTTCCACAGCCAACACACCAATAAAAAAAATAAGAGATGTAAAGATAATCAAACTTTTTAAGACTATTCCCATCCCTATTGAAAAGCCGACCAAGCCTTTTCTGTATTCATTTTTAATCGGGTAAAAAAAGGTGCGAAGCAATATCGGCACTGAGAAGAAATCAAAAAAGGCTCTATTAAATACTCCAAAATAACGCAGCAGAGAAAGTGGCGCATGACCAAACCAAAAAGAGAGAAGATAAAATGGTAAAAATAGGTAGGCAGACATACGTTAATTTAAAATTAAGAATTAAAAATTCAAAATTAAAAATGAAGGTACTCTCATCTTAGTATAGGAGGGAAGAAAACTCAAACATAGGATAATCTATGACAAACAACTACTTAATTTACAGAGGTGGATTGAACTACGCCATTTGCTGGTGGTGGATTAGTAGTACCATTGATATTAGTATTATCCTCTGATTTTAGGAATGGTGGATTAAAATCAGGCGCAGCGAACTGCGGGGCAGCAGGTGCAACTGAAATCTCCTGAGCCATACCTGAGCCTGACGGTAAGCTTATAGGATCTAGGCTAGTAGACTGTCCACTAGACGCTTCATCTGTTGGTTTATCCTCACCACTCTTGGGAGTCCCTACACCTTGAGCTCCTACACCAGGTGTATCTTTCCCAAAAGTGAATGCAGCTTTAGTAGCATCATAATCAATAAGTATTGTATCCCCAGGCACAAACTGCTTACTTATTAGAAGAAGCGCAACTTGATTTTCAATAGCAGACTGAATCAATCTTCGAAGTGGTCGAGCACCATAAGAGGGCTCATACCCTTCCTTTGCAAGCTCGGCAATCGCAGCATCAGTTGTCTGCACATGATAACCCTGGTCCTCAAGCAATTTAGCTGTTTTAGCTATGCCTAATTTAGCAATCTTACTCATATCTGCCCTACGTAATGGCTTAAAGATTACAACATCATCAAAGCGATTGAGTAGCTCAGGCCTAAAGAACTTTCGCAGCTCCCCATTAACCATTGTTGAAAGCTCTGCAAATTGTTTACTAAATGTCTCCTCAGACTCATTACCTCCGGCATCTTTCTCTGAAAGCTGTTGCTGAATAAGAGCACTTCCAATATTTGATGTCGCGATGACAATTGTATTCTTGAATGAAATAGTGTTTCCTTTATTATCAGTAAGTCGACCATCCTCAAGAAGCTGTAAGAGAATATTAAATACATCAGGATGAGCTTTCTCAACCTCATCAAGAAGAACTATAGAGTATGGTTTAGCTCGCACTGCCTCAGTGAGTTGCCCACCCTCCTCATAACCAACATAACCAGGAGGGGCACCGATAAGCTTTGCCACCTCATGTTTCTCCATATACTCACTCATATCAAGTCTTATGAGCGCGTCATCACGCCCAAAGAGTAATTCAGCGAGGGTTTTAGCAAGTTCAGTTTTTCCGACCCCAGTAGGCCCAAGGAAGATAAATGAAGCTATGGGTCTATTAGCGGGTGCTAGACCTATCCTACCTCGCCTCACTGCCTCTGAGACAGCGGCTACCGCCTCCACCTGATCAATAAGTCGCTCATGAATTTTATCCTCAAGTTTTAACAACTTCTGACTCTCATCCTCTGTAAGTTTGGTAATTGGAATACCAGTCCAATTACTAACCACTCGTTCGATATCGGATTTTAATACCTGATTGCCAGTTGCGAGCGCCTGATCCAGAGCTTGATTTGTGGTTTCTTTAGTCGTATCTGCATTCGAAGCATCTTCATTTGCTACAGTCTTAGCACTAGCTTTCGTAGACGTTCTCCCGAGCTTAACATCAGCCGCTGCCTCATCGATTAGATCCACTGCCTTATCAGGAAGATACCTCTCGCCGATATACTTCTTGGATAATTTCACTGCAGCTACGAGGGTGTCATCAGGAATAACAACAGAATGAAATTTTTCATATTTTGCCCTGATAACTTTTAACATATCCACTGCTACTTCCTCGCTCGGCTCCTCGGCTATAATTGGCTGGAATCGCCTCTCAAACGCCTTATCTTTTTCGAAGTGCTTACGATACTCAGTGGTAGTAGTTGTACCTATAATCTGCATATGGCCACGAGCTAGATGCGGCTTAATAATGTTTGATGCATCCATCGCTCCATCTGTATCCCCAGCTCCAATAAGAGTATGAATTTCATCTACAAACAGGATAATTTTTCCCGCAGATGAGATAGTTTCATTGATAACTCCTTTTAAACGCTCTTCAAACTCTCCCCTATGACTTGCACCAGCCACTAAGGATGCAAGATCAAGCTGAAAAATCTTTTTGTCTTTAAGATCATCCGGTATATCACCTGAGACTATCTTTTCTGCGAGACCCTCAACGATTGCTGTCTTGCCTACGCCAGCCTCACCTATAATGATTGGGTTGTTCTTCGTACGTCGAAGTAAAATATGCACGAGACGATCTATTTCTTTATCGCGACCAGCAATTGGGTCTAATTTTCCTGCTTTTGCCTCTTCTGTAAGATCTATCCCGTATTGCTGCAGAACTGACTTTTTACCAGTTGCATAGGTGGGAGATTTAGCCAGCTTTTGTTCTAAATTTGCTTTACTCACACCTTTTTCGGTAAGTGTTTTCGCAGCTGGTATAGAACTGTTACAAATACTTACTAAAAGATCCTCAGGGGAGATAAAACTAACATCACGACTTTTTATATCCCTATACGCTGATTCAAAAAGCTGAGTACTAGAATCACTTAGTGTTGGTTGACCGCTGAATTGCCCCAGTTGCTCCTTAGCCTGCACTTCTTGCGCGAGTTGGGCACTATTCACGCTAAATCCCTCTAATAGTTTAAAAATCTCCTCATCATAAAGAAGTCCAAGGAGTATCTGTTCGGGCTGAATTTTTTCTTGCCTGATTCGCTTAGCTTCATCTTGTGCATGATGCAACACAACTGTCGTTCTTGCGTCTAGATGTGAGAGTGCTGATAAATTTTGCCGCATTGCAGGATCCATCCGCGTCCCCACCGCTGTATCGCCTTGTGACAAGGAAGCATCAGCCTGAGACGGCGTCACAGGAGAGGTTACAGGAGTCGGGGTAATCTCGACCTGTTTTTCGTCCTTATGTTGATTAAAAAGATTTCCTAGCATACAAGTTCCCTGATTAATAATTTAAAATAAACGCAGCACCCGAATTTTTATGAAATAAAAACGAGCGGTAAACTTCCTTCTATTATTTAATACAAAATTTCCAAAAAGAGCAAGTCTACTCTTTGTGAGCATCATCTTCTCGTGCTACTGTCATTACCTGCTGACTTGATACGGTCTTAGCAGAAGCAGTTACCATCTCGGTCTCTCTTCCCTCAAGTAGTATCTGGATTGCCTGTGAAGCTGCAGCAATCTTTGCCTTCAGATACTCAAGAACCTCATTTTGAGAGAACCCCCCAAGCAGCAAGAAAGGAAGCACATCTTTAACAATCTCCATACCTTTATCTATATTCTCTGGATCATCTGAGGATAGCAGACTAAGAGCTTGCTCAGCCATCTTCTTTTCAGAACCAATCCACCCCTCACGCACCTGATCCTTTCCATTAGCATCCTGAGGAACATCACTGTGCAGATACATATCACATAG
>Ga0335397_10004715_pt1 | contig 17960 bp, 16 predicted proteins | sample MAT04_FD_205740 | JGI IMG/M metagenome (GOLD analysis project Ga0335397, IMG submission 205740) | Freshwater microbial communities from Lake Fryxell liftoff mats and glacier meltwater in Antarctica - MAT-04 (spades assembly) (version 2) ... | reverse complement strand
AAAATTCCGGAATTAATTCTTTTTGCAATTTTTTTAATACTTTCATGAACATCTTCATCCGCTTGCAAATATTCAAGAGATAGTTTTAGAGGATAAGCAGGATTAGGCTCAAAGATTACAGAATTGTTTCTGGATAGAATTAATTTTAAATCTGTTGTTGTTTCAAGAATGAATTGGTCTTTCAAATATTTAATCAGTCGCAGTTTTTCAATTACATTGCTCTGATATTGGATTTGGTTTAAGAAATCAATAATCTGTCTTTCAATTTCAATCAGATTGTGAGTGCATTTGCCCAGCTGAATTTTTAAATGAACTATCTCTCTATTTAATTCTTCATCCGATGCAGTATTGAAAAATGTTACGTCATCCTCTGTAATTAGTTTTTCAGTTTGTGCAATTAGTTTTGTAATATCCTTTCGCTTATTGTCAAGATTTAGAAGTTTTGCTTTTTTGTTTTTATAATTCGGTTCGTTTTTGAAAGTGCTGTCAATGTTCCGTTTTAAGTCGACCACATTTCTCAAAGTAATTGCGCCCAATTTTCGAAGAGTTTTTTTGATTGTCCTTAAGTATTCATACTTCCTCTGCTCGTTTGGTTCATTGAAGTAGTAGTCAATGTTTTGCTTTACTTTTTCAAGATTGTCATTTATGTAGGAAGTATTTATTTCTTCGTTGGCATCCAAAACCTGTTCAAAGAATTGTAGAAACTGGTCATCAATTTCAAGGTTGCTTCCATTTTGTCGAATAACAGAACGGTTTAACAAATATTGAATACGGTTGTCGTCATTGTCAACTATTTCAAGAGCATACTCGTGTTTGTAAGAAGGCGTTTTCCGCTTCTTAAACATTTCCGTTAGCAATTTCTGCTCTTTGTTAAGAGCAAAAACTAATTCTTTTATGTTTGAAAATGTATTCATTTAACGACTGTGAAATAAAGAATTGCTGACGAAATATTAACATCGGGCTTGCAAAAAATGTCGCTTTTGGTTTTACTTAGGCATTGACTCCGTGTGTAAGTATATAGCATATCAGCCAGAATGAGCAAGCGATAAGATTGTTTTTGAAAAATGTTTGGTGGGCAAAAAATAAAAAATTGGGTCGGTCTGACTGTCAGCTATCTAATGTTGTCATTATTTCTCTTCTGTGTCCTCTAACAAAGCTATACCTTTAAATTTATTGTTGTCGTTACTGTCCTTTACACCTAACGTTAACTATCGAATAACCTCAATCACAACCAATAACCTTATCTCTTATACACCCAAACCCCCGGAAAAATATCTTTCAATTCATTCTTCTTTAAATCCGCTTTTTCCTTTGTATCATAGGATGTAAGCGCTATGCGAAACAGCGATTCGCCTTCGAGGATAAAGGCTGCCGGATAACCTTTTTGTTTAATAATCTTTAATTCCTTACCTGCTGCTTCTAATGTTGCAAAGCTGCCAGCTATGATGAAAAATTTACCAGTATTGTTGCTGACAGGTTGTTTTACAGCCGTTTCGCTGACATTACCGCTTTTGCGTAACGTTTCGGTTTTAGGTTTTGTGGACTCTGGTTTAGACTTAGCCGTTTCTTTTTCGGTAACCTGTTGTTTTACAACAGGTGCAGCTTTTGCAGCCGGTTTTGCAACTTCGGGAATATAATCGGGAAGATTATCCTGGGCTTTCGAGTTAATTGAATCGCCGAGCCAGAGTATGGCAAAACCGTCTTTCATTCCTACGCCCAACGCTTTCCATTGATAGCTGCTCCATTTGGCACGGCTAAGTATCATATCCGACGAAGCGTCGACCTGTTTCCACAATGCAGCAGCTTCTTCGGGCGAGGCTTTATCTTCGCCCCAGTAAATCAGTTCAAAACCGTCGCCTTTATAACCGGTAATTTCCCGGGGCTTTGATTTCATGCACTGTATTCCGAAAACCTCCTTGGTATTACAGCACGAGGTCCATTTGCCGGAGCCGCTCCAACTATGCAGACTGCAGCCTTTATCCTGGGGTTTGTATTTAATAAGATCGGCAATATGCGTATTTGCCACTTTGCACAAATCAGACGAAAAAGGAATGGCCGGAAGCTTATTCTGAATCCGCATGTCGTTGATCATGTTAAAGAGAATGGTTTCGTCCTGGTTCATCCTGCTACGGATGGTATCAATTCCATTTGCTATGCCCTGATTTTCATCGGCAAAGGCAGGAAACACAAGTACAACCAGCATTAAAAACAGGAGCAATTCTTTACAGCGAATCATATAGTGATTATAAAGTTTATATAATTATTGGCTAAATTAATAAAATTCCGGCAACTGCTTTGATGTTTTATTTTGAATTGCACAGCACATTTAAGGAATGGAAACAGCAGAGTGATCTTACTTATTTACAAGCTTAAAAAAATGTTTCAATTCGGCTTTCTTTTCCGATGAAAGATTATGCCACCTTATTCCTTCCACGGCACCTTCGAGCGCACACAGCTTGCTTAAACAGGCATCAGAATCAACAGCTTTTATTCTTAAAAATGCCTGGGTTGCACCCGTTTTATAAAGATCATCCGGCGAAATTATCCCTGCTTCTCTGAGCAGGTCGGCAAGAGTATGTCCGATGTTGGGCAAACTTTCAAGCTTAGGGGTTGCTTCCATATGAATAAAAGTTAAAACAGATAGTCCGGGTATTAATTTCTGATAAACGTTGAATTTTATCACAAATGTATAAAAGTTATCCGCTGAATACAACGCGATTTACTAAGTTTGCACAAAAAGCAGAATTTATGAACTTTCGTCCTGCCGCTTTGCTCTCGGAATACCTGCATCTAATGCAGTTCGATATCCATAAGGCAATGATGCACAATAAACTAAAACACTTTTCACCTGACATTTCTGGCCGTTGGCTCGACATTGGCGCAGGAGATCAGCCATATAGAAAATTTTTCGCCGGAGCATCTGAATATCTGACCACAAACACAAAACGGCATTATAAAACTGAAGAATTCAAGCATATAGAAAAGCTTACCACGTATTGGATTGAAGACGGTAAAGCATTGCCTGTAGCAGACAATTCACTCAATGGAGTTGCCTTTTTCCAGGTGCTTTCCGTGATCGACAAGCCGGAAGATTTTTTCAGGGAAATAAACCGCGTTCTGAAACCCGGAGGAAAACTTCTTCTCACTTCAGATTTTATTTACCCGGTTTGGAGCGCAGAGGACAGGTATCGCCATACAGCATTCAATATCAGGCAATTATCCCAAATAGGTGGTTTTAGTGTTGAATCGGTTGACAGCTTTGGCGGATTCGGATCAACGGCGTATGCATTATATATGCACTTTATGCGTTCGTTTCCTGAATTATGGAAAAGAAAAAAAGCACTCACTAAAATTCTTTCCGCTATCCCATATTTTATCCTCCTGATGCTCCTTCCTTTTTTCAGTCTGGCAGGAATGATCGTTTTCCTGATTGAGAAAAATAGCAAACAAAACACTGATTTTAGTTTTAACTTATTCTTATCAGCGACAAAACAGGTTGATTAATTAAAAGTCTGTATATACGCCTTGGTATTCTGCAAAGTGCTGATCTTATGGAAAGGAATTTCGGGCAAGGCTTCGGCTGACCGGATAAAATGCTTTAAATAGACCACAAGTTCCGTCAAACCTTTAAAGTTAATCAATTCAGTATCGTCTTTCGGCGTATGATATGGGCTGTATTATATTTTGATGTGCTGGAAAGGTTAAGACATCATAATAGTTCCATTGCTTAATTCGAAAATTGAATTAGAATTTATTTCTTTGTCCTTTTCCCTTGATGGAAAGTACGAAAAGATCAAGGCTCTATAACAATGCTGGCGTTTCTAAGCCAGAGGTATCTCCTCGCAATACACGGCATGGAAAAGCACAGCAAATTCTAACAGTTTAACTTGCTGTGTATTCCTACGCACATGCCATTCGCACATACATCTGTCTAAGAACCGCAGGCGCATTTTTATGAGGCCGGTCCCCTCTAAGAGAACTTCCTTTTATGGCAACATTGCGGAACAAGGATTTGGCTTTTTAGTATAATTTTCAGGGTGTAGGGACCGGCCTGATAGAAATTTCACTACAGATATGAAGGTAAACGGCGCGGGCATGTGTGTAGCAAAACACCAGCCTCACGTGCTGCCCGGATATGGAAAACTTTATCAGGCCCATCCCATTTTATTGGGATCACGAGCCTTTCCGAGTCGTACATCTGTGTGAAATTTATAGTAAGCCTAGACCTTTTATTCGCCCATTGCTTATTTTTAAAGGAACTCATGAAACCACTTCGTTAAGTTGGTTCTTTTGTGTCATGACAAAAGAACAGAAAAGAAATAAAGAAAAAAGAAATTTGACTCATGAATTCTTTTCCCAGCATATCAAAATAATATTTAGCCATGATATGTCTTCAAAAATTCAAATTATAATTTCGTACTTTTGGAAACAATTCTTATTCATGCAAAATTCAAAGGTTCACGAAAAAAAAGTTTTGTATCTGGCAAGATGGTACCCTAACCAATCGGATCCTATGCCGGGTTTGTTTATTCGTCGTCATGCCTTGTCGGTATTGCCTTTTTATAAAGTTTCGGTTCTAAGTGTTCATCTCAGTTTCGTACCTGGAGCATCAAAATACGAAACAGTGATAAATACTGAAAATGGACTTTTTGAGGTTGCAATATACACCAAAGCTTCTAAAAGCGGTATCCTGATTTTGGATTCGGCTGTGAATATTTACCGCTTTTTTATTGCTCATTTAAAAGGTATTAAGCTGATCCATTCAACTTTTGGTAAGCCTGACCTGATTCATGTTAATGTGCTAACTCGTTGTGGATTAATAGCATGTTTGTATCAATTAATTTATGGAACTCCTTATGTTATAACAGAACATTGGACCCGTTACCTTCCCGGAATGGGCAAATTCAAGGGTATTACCCGGAAATTTACAGCCAGGGTTGTAACTCGTTATGCTTCTGCAATACTACCGGTAACTCACAATTTACAATTAGCCATGGAAAAACATGGCTTGAAAAACAGCAATTATCAGGTAATACCTAATGTAGTTGATTGTCAATTATTCACAACTTTAGAGATAGTCAATTTCCAGGAAGTAAAGACAATTCTACATGTTTCATGTTTTGAAGATACACAGAAAAATATTTCCGGTTTGCTCAGGGTATTGAAAAGGCTTTCAAATATTCGCACGGATTGGAAATGTACAATGGCTGGTGATGGCATTCATTTCGACAAATTGGTTCTCCTGGCAGGGGAACTTGGAATAAAAGATACATTTGTTTCATTCACAGGATTGCGCGAGAACGAGGATCTGGCAAGGCTGATGCGTGAAGCTACTTTTCAGGTTCTATTTAGCAGATATGAAAACCTACCGGTTGTAATACCCGAAAGTTTTGCAAGTGGCGTACCTTTTCTGAGTACCGATGTAGGAGGAATAAATGAACATATAACTGAAAAACTCGGAAAGCTTATTGCTTCGGAAGATGAACCTGCATTGCTCGAAGCCCTAATTTATATGCTTGACAATCAGGAATTTTACAACAAAGATTACATTCGTAACTATGCTTTGGAACATTTCAGTCAGGAAATAGTAGGAAAGCAAATTAGTGAGATTTACGATAATATACTTTCAGAAAAATAATACATTTATGCCCTTGGCTCATGTTCGGTAAAATATTGCATACCTTTGGTATAAATGTATTCTCTGCGGTAATCAATCTGGTAGTTGCTGTTTTGCTTTCACAATATCTGGGACCCGCAGGAAAAGGTAATCAAAGTCTGATTATTACAACCATCAGTTTTATTCTTATTTTTTCAAATGTGGTGGGAGGAGCTACACTCGTGTATCTTGTTCCGCGGCATGAATCCCGCCTCCTGCTTATCCCTGCATATTGCTGGACACTGGTAATGAGCATTTTGTCCTACTTCATTCTTCTGTTTTCAGGGCTTATCGACAAATCATATGTCCTTCATGTGTGTATTCTGGCAATAATGTACTCAGTCACCAGCATACATTCAAATCTTTTAATTGGCCAGCAAAGAATCAAGTTAACCAATTACCTGTCATTGACCCAGTCAATCACCTTGATTCTTTCATTAAGTATCTCATTCTTTTTGCTTAAGCAAATATCAATTGCAACTTATATAGCCGCATTGTATATTTCGATAGGAATTAATTTGGTTGCAGGCAGTTTTTATATCAGAAAGTCATTCTCAGGACAAAAACCACTGCGAATGACTGAATTTATTATTGTTATCCAGCAAATGTTTAAGTTTGGATTCTATAACCAGATTGCACATATTACCCAGATGACCAGTTTCAGGATAAGTTTTTATATAATTGAGCAATATAAAGGATTAGCATCTGTTGGAGTTTACAGTAACGGACTTTCTATTGCCGAAGGTATATGGCTAGTAGCTAAGAGCATGTCGCTGGTACAATATTCAATGGTTGCCAACAGCAACGACCGCGAATCATCGGCCCGGTTTACGCTATTGTTGATAAAAGCGGGAATAGCTATTAGTATTCTCCTTTTGATACCTTTAGTTTTAATGCCGGAACAATTTTACACGTATATTTTCGGGAGGGGATTTTCAGGTGTAAAACCTGTAATAATTTCTCTTATTCCAGGGGTGTTAATTTATAATATATCAATACTTTTAGGGCATTATTTCTCAGGAACAGGCCGATATTATATGAATGCCGGAATATCAGGAATTGGTATGATAGTTTCTTTAATATTGTATTTCATACTTATACCGAGGATGGATATATATGGTGCAGGATTTGCCACTTCCCTTTCATATACATTCACATCAATTTTATTTATGATCTATTTTTCGCGTGAGATAAAGCCAGGTCATTTTTACATTTTACCCACAATTGCGGACGTGAAAATTTTAATGTCACATATCCGAAAGAGAAAATAACCATAAATCATACGAAACGTATTGTTACCTCAAATTGCCGTTCGCTCACATTACTTTTTAATATTCCCTTCGGTAGATATACTGCACTAAGGGTGTTCTTAACATAATAAAGATGTTGATGCTTTGTTGATTCAACCGAATCAGCAATAGCTGCAAATACTTCGTTTCTGACTTTTCCGGGATAATATGCATAATCGTGCCAAACAACTACTGTGTCGTCATGCACCAAATGTTTAAATACGAGTTTTGTATCGTTAACTATGGATTTATAATGATGATCTCCATCAATAAAAATCAAGTCAAATTTCCGCTGCAGAGAGCTAAAATCGAAATGAAATGAATTCGCTTTTATATGGGTTACATTCTTTAGCTGTTTTGATAATATGGCATGTTGAGCAATATACTCCTGAGTCATTCCAAGTGCCTGCTTTTCCTGGTCGGGTAAATCCATTGTGAAACATTCGCTGCAATCTTCACTGAGATTTGCAACACTTTCCCCCCGCCAGGTTCCGATTTCAAAAAAGGTACTTTCCTTTTTTGCTCGGGCCAATACTTTAAGCAATGCAAGATCAGTTATCAAGGAACCTCCATCCAAAAACGAATATGGATTAATAGTTTGTAAAAAGTCCTTATCCAAATCATGCAAACTGATTATAGGAAAGGGGGCATAATCTTTGTTTTGTTTCAGTATCCTTTCGTGCCAGTAATCATTGTCCTCCAATAAACGATTTAATACCCTGGGGTCTTTAAAAATACTTTTAAATATTTGAATACTTTTCCTGAGCTTGTCCATTTATTTGACACGTTTAAACAACCTATTCGACAAAAATAACTACTGCAAAGTAAAGAAAGGTAAAGCAATTATTACACTTTGTGCAGATAAATATTAATAATTCTGTAAACAGGATAAAATCAACACGCTATGACAGTTAACTTTTGCAAGATAAATTTCTACTTCAGAATTTTGAAATTCAGTAAAGTGATTCTTAATATTAATGACATTTAAAGTTTATTTTCAGATTTGAGATACTCATCTATAAAAACGATGGCATTTTGTAACCTTTCTTCGCCGAATCCATTTACAACCCTATAATTGAAATTGTGTTCCTGCAAAAGGTTTTGGTACATTCCGAAAAGACCGGAGCGCATTTCGGCATGCTCGCGCAAAGGATCGTACTCCCAGGGTAAATCAATATCGCAAAGCAGGTAGAGGCAGTAATGATTCTCTGCCAGTTTTGTAGTTATCCAATCATGACATTTACCATATTTTACATTACACCAGATACTTGTAACACAAAAATCGGTATCACAAAAAAGCGGACCATCACTATTGTCGGCAAAATTTTCTTCCTGAAACTGGTTTTGGGCTATTACCAGGATATCATCGTAAGTATATGGCCTTTTGATAGTTTCAAGATATTTGCGGGCATATTCAGGCACCCATTGAGTTTGAAAATGCTCAGCTAACCGCCTTGCTAACCACGATTTACCGGTTGATTCGGGGCCTGTAATTGAAATGCGCATCATGAAATCTGCTTTGAGATTAATCGGTTACGCCATTCAATATATCCCATGACTGCCAAAACCAGGAAGACAATGTATTGTAAGCTTGTGAATGCCAATCCTTTTACTGCAAACATTGGAATTACAAGTATATCGCCAAGAATCCAAAGCAGCCAGTTTTCGACCTTTTTGATCGCCATCAACCACATACCGGCAATAAATAAGGCTGTGGTAAATGAGTCGAATTTTGGAACTGTGCTATCGGTATAATTTGAAAGAACATAGTAAATTATTCCGAATGCGACCAAAATAAGCAAGGTATAAAAAAGCCATTGTTTAAGACTCAGGCTGCTGATTGGAACATGATCCGATGTTTCGGTTGGCCTTGACCAGTTGTACCAACCGAAAACGCTCATTACAAAATAAAAAGCGTTTATAGCCATATCGGCATATAATCCGGCGTAAAAGCACAGGTAAACATAAACCAGCACGTTTACAATTCCGGTAGGATAAACCCAGATGTTTTCCTTGCGGGCAAACCATACGCTGAGTATTCCAAAAATAACGGCAACTGCTTCTAACCAGGAAGTGTCGAGGATGTTGGAGTATAAGTCGCTAAAAATTTCAGACATTTTTATTTTTAAAGAGCGCAAATATAGTAATTTGTTTACGAGGCTCTGCCAGGTTTTTCGGCTGTATTATATCTTGATGTGCTGGAAAGGTTAAAGCATCATTGGAGATATCACTTTAATAGAATTCATAAGAGGTTCGGGTATTTATTCGCCCATTGCTTATTTTTGAAGGAGCTCATGAGACCACTTCGTTAAGTTGGTTCTTTTGTAAGGCAAAAGAACAAAAAACAAAAAAAAAGAATTCAAACTCATAAATTCTTTTTCCCAGCACATCAAAATTTTATTTAACCGGTTTTCGATTCGCACAGCCGAAAAAGTATCAGGAAATGCATATTTCGCCAGTGGTAATAATTTCTTTACATTTGTAATCAATATCCTTTGAGAGTATGCCTGTTACTATGAAATTATTACGCTTCCTGATCCTGCTATTAATTCCTGTTTTCCTTGTAGGTTGCCTCACCTGCGAGCGTAAGGAATATACGATTAAGCTAACCGGCGAAAACTCGTGCAAACTAACTATAAAATATGTGAATATCTTTTCGAGCCTTGTTGATTCAACAGGCGAGATTACATCTGATTATGAAGAATTAACTAAAATGTGGCTGAATGGCGAAAAGCTGGAAAGGGATTTCCCGGGGGCAAGGAAATTCAGGAAAAGGCTTTTCAAGGAAAATGGCACCTTATGCGGTGAGGTAACTATGGTATTTTATGATTTGTCAAAGATACACCTCTATCGCTTTATGGGAAAAGGACCTTATATGTTCAGTATGTCGGCGGTGAATGACGACGGAGAAAATTATGCACAAAGCAACGGTGAATTTGGTGGCGAAAAAATGCCGGTCATTTTCTGGTCCGAAGGCAAAAAAACATTAAAATTTACAACAACCATAGCAGAACCCGACAGCAGTTGTGTGAGCATGCTCGATATGTGGGAAGAAAAAAAATATTGACAGACAGCTATAATTACTGTCATTTATTTATGGTTCTCTAAATCCATATTGCCAGCGCAAAAGATCCGGCAAGCAGCAAATCGGTTGCCAATATAGCAATTACATTTCCACCCATGGCAGGAATAAATTTTGGCAAATCATTATTGTATAGAAGCGTGGTACGTATATTCATAGCAACCAGCGGCAGTGGAATAAGTGCTATATATACCCAATACGAGGAAATTCCAATCAAAGGCAATGCTATTATTATAACGTATGTGACAATGGCACCGACACTGTAAATATAAGCACCGCTTCTTTTTCCGAAACGTATAAGCAGGTGATTTCTGCCACCTTGTTTATCAGCTTCCATATCAGGGAATTCGTTGAGCAGTAAAAGCAAGGCAGTTAATATACCCGGAGGAATGGATAATAGCCACACTTCCAATGGAATAAGTTGTAAAACAGTAAGCGATTGCGATCCTGTAAGCGCTATAAAAGTGCCGACAACCACCAGGCTGCCAAGGGAAAGACCGGCAAACAATTCACCAAGCATATACTTTGCCAATACATCAGTATAACCTACTATGGATATTGCTCCAACCACTATAATTAGTAAGAGAAACCAGTGGCTTATGATGGAATAATAAATGCCGATTGACATGGCAAACAGCAGTGTTACTATGGCAGAAGCCAGAACAGCAGATGGGCTTGTGAGTCCTTGAATCATCATGCCGCTGCCGCCGTTAAAGGGCGTACGTTTTGTGTTGAAGTCGATACCGGTGCGATGATCGGAGTATTCATTGAAGAGATTCACCGATACGTGAGCCGCCATTGTCCCCAGAATGATAAGCACCATATCGGAGATGTGAAGGTTGCTGCCAATGGGTAAGTATTTGTATGCCAATCCAATGCCGATAGCATTAAGGAATACGGCAAGGAATAAAAAGTTTGCTCTTGTTTGTTTAAGCCAGACAATCAGTTTATGCGAACTATTCATGCGAAGATATAAATTAGGTTAAGTAAGAATTTTAAAGAATAAAGCATTCAGAACAGACTATTCTGAATGCTAATAAAAACAGAGTTTACCGGCTAATGTTCATTATGCCGGAACCGTCTAAAATCTTAAAAAAATTACTACAAATTCGCTCAACAAAGCCTCAAAGTGCCCTGGACTACAATACTATTTCCTATTTCCCATTTTCCTATTTCTCTATTTCTCTATTTCTCTATTTCCCTATTTCCTCAATTCCCCCGCAAACTCCTTCACCTGCATCCCATCAAAATTACCTGAGCTCATTAAAAGCAAGTTGGAATTCGTCCATTCCTGGCTTTGCAGAAATCCCTGAAACTGTTTTGCATCAGAATAAACAAGCAAATTCGCTTTCCCGAACGAATGTTGAATATCGGGAGGCGAAAGCATGGGAAGCTTTTTCAACGCCAGGGCGTGAGGTGAGAAAAACACAACCGCTACATCTGCTTTTTCCATGCATCCTGAATATTGACCGAGAAAATCCTTGTTCAGGCTGCTAAAAGTATGCAACTCGAAACAAGCCACAAGCCGCCTTTCGGGATATTGTTCTTTTACAGCCTGTATGGTGGCTTTTAATTTCGATGGAGCATGTGCAAAATCTCGGTATGCGTTGAATCCTGTTTTCTCAGCAATGATTTCCAACCGGTTCGAAGCACCTTTAAATGTGGAAATGGCTTTATAAAAATCAATATTACTGATATTTAACTGATTGCAGACCAACCTGGCACCTTCGAGGTTCATCAGGTTGTGTTGTCCGAAAATCATTAACGGAAAATCACCTTCGGCGGAATGAAGTATAGTTTTGCCATCCGATACAGTATGTTCCGGAACTCCGTAAGGCAGCTTTTTTAGCTTGCCATGAACCGATTCCACGGCTTTTTTAACTTCAGTATCTGCGTTGCAATAAATTAATGCACCGGAATCAGGAATCATTTTCATGAAAATCCGGAACTGTTCAATATAATTTTCAAAAGTCGGGAATACATTCATGTGGTCCCAGGCAATACCGCTAACCAAAGCAATATCAGGCCTATACAGGTGAAACTTAGGGCGCAGATCAAGGGCGGAAGTAAGATATTCGTCTCCTTCAAAAACCATCACTTTCGCTTCCTTAGTGAGCCTCACCATTACTTCAAATCCTTCGAGCTTTGCACCCACCATGTAATCCGTATCCGTACCACACGAATGCATTACATGAAGAATCATGGCCGTTATAGTCGTTTTCCCATGGCTTCCGCCGATTACAACCCTCAGTTTATCTTTGCTTTGTTCGTAAAGGAATTCAGGATATGAATAAATTTTCAGGCCAAGTTCTTTGGCTTTTGCCAGTTCAGGATTGTCGCCACGGGCATGCATTCCAAGAATAATGGAATCAATGGAATGATCAAGTTTTTCGGGAAACCAGCCAAATTCTTCGGGCAACAAACCATAGGATTCGAGGCGTGATCGTGCCGGATCGAAAATTTCATCGTCCGAACCTGTAACTTTATATCCTTTAAGATGCAGTGCTATAGCCAGGTTGTGCATTGCACTTCCCCCGATTGCTATAAAATGAACCCGGTTTTCAATCATAATAATTGCGCTTTTATATTTCAGATGTGCGAAGGTAAAACAGAAAGTTGAAATTATAATGAAGCGAAAAAGAAAAAGCTACCTGTTTATTAACAGCATCAGTGCAACAATTCTAATGATTTTAGGCTGTATTACATTTTGTTATTCTGGCATAATGAACGGTTCATGATAAATCAAAAATTTAATAAATATTTATCTCTTTGTACTTTTTACTTGATCAAAAAGCACCAAAAAATCAAGGGTTAATAGAAATTTCACACAGATGTACGACTTGGTAAGGCTCGCAAAACAAGGCCTGATAGATTTTTCCATAGCCTGACAGCACGTGAGGCTGGTGTTTTGCTACGCACATGCCTTTACCTTCGTCAACATCTGTTGTGAAATTCCTATAAGGCCTATCCCTACACCCTGAATATCACTGTAAAAGGCCAAACCGTTGTTCCGCAATGTTGCAATAAGAGGAAGCTCTCATCGAAAGAGCCGACCTTAATCTAAAGCCTGGATTTTTTATTCACCCATGCTTTTTTTCAAAGGAACTCATGAGATCGCTGCAATAAGATGGTCGTTTTGTATAACGACAAAAAAATAGAAAAATAAAAAAAAATAGAAATTTATCAAATAAATTCTTTTCCTGGCATATCAAAATACCATATACCCTCTTCCAGGTTAATTCTGAAATCCTCAAAAAGATTATCTTTGCCTATACAATAAATTTGATTAAATGAAGCTAATTCCTGTAATTGCCGACAACTGGAAAATGGACGGAGGTGTTGCCTTTGGTGTTGTGCCGAAGTCAATATGGTCGAGAAAGCACGAGGCTGATGAAAACAATGCAATTGATATTACCACCCGCTGTTTGCTTATCATTCACAAAGAAAGAAAGATCCTGATCGATGTCGGGCTGGGCGATAAACGTAATGAAAAGTATTATGCCGTACGTTACCGCGAACCGGGAATAAGCATCCTCAATTCATTGAAAAATGCTGGTTTTGCTGCTGATGATATTACGGATGTTTTGTTTACTCACCTGCACGATGATCATGTCGGTGCTGCGACCCGGATTGATGAAAACGGAAATGTAGGATGTGTTTTCGAAAAAGCCAAATATTGGGTTTCGAATGCGCATTGGGATTGGGCTATGAACCCCAACAAACGAGAAACCGCAGCTTTCTTTAAAGACAATCTCGAACCTTTACAGGAAAGTGGCAGACTTCATTTACTGGAAGAAGGAATACAGCCTTTCGATCAAATTACGCTAAAAATATATAACGGCCACACCCGCGGACAAATTATACCCTTTATCCACACCGAAAATCAAACCATTGTTTATATGGCTGATTTTATTCCTACCCAATCAAATATTCCAATCCCATTTATTCCTTCGGTGGATATTGAGCCTCTGATAACTCTTACCGAAAAGGAAGAATTTCTGAATGAAGCGGCTGAGAAGCAACACATCTTGTTTTTCGAACATGATGCCGCTGTTGAATGTTGTACCGTAATGCGATCAGAAAAAGGCGTGATTGCCGCCCGATCTTTTAATCTCAATGAAATAAATTTATAACCCTAAAATGAATCCATCACAAAATATTGAATTGCTCAACACGCAATGGGCCGGTCTCAAGTCTGAAGATATTCTTGAAAAAGCACATGCTTTATTTGGCGACAAAATTACTTTTGCAAGCAGTTTGGGTGCCGAAGACCAGATGATTACGCATATGCTTTCAAAAATAGACAAGTCGGCAAATATCATTACCTTAGATACCGGTCGTGTATTTCCTGAAACTTACGACTTGCTTCATCGCACGGTGAATCGCTACGGAATAAGTATAAAATCCTATTATCCTGATACTACCCAGGTGGAAGAAATGGTAAATACCAAAGGAATAAACCTGTTTTACGAAAGTATCGAAAACCGTAAATTATGCTGCCATGTCCGTAAAATTGTTCCCTTACGCCGGGCTTTGCAAGGAATGGATGCCTGGATAACAGGTCTGCGCCGGGAGCAATCCGTTACGCGTACCGATCTGCAAATTGTTGAATGGGATGCTGCAAACGGGCTGATCAAAATTAATCCTTTGCTCGAATGGAGCGAAGAGCAGGTGTGGGAGTTCATAAATAGTAACAATATACCTTATAATAAACTCCACGATCAGGGTTTCCCAAGCATTGGATGCCAGCCTTGTACCCGTGCCATCGAAAAAGGGGAGGACCTTCGTGCCGGCCGCTGGTGGTGGGAAATGCCCGACAGCAAGGAATGCGGACTGCATGGGGGGAAGTAGGGTTTGGAGGGTTTGAAGGGTTTGAAGGGTTTGAAGCACTTCGACTTCGCTCAGTGTGACAAGTTTCGGGTTTGAAGAGTTTGGAGGGTTTGGAGGGTTTGAAGGGTTTGAAGGGTTTGAAGAGTTTGAAGCACTTCGACTTCGCTCAGTGTGACAAGTTTCGGGTTTGAAGAGTTTGAAGGGTTTGAATGTTCAAATGTTCAATTGTTCAATTGTTCAACTATTCAATTGTTCAACTATTCAATTGTTCAATTATTCAATATCCGGGATTGTAGTTAGTTCCAAAATTCAGCAGTATCCTTTATTCTGAAAATATAACTGCAACCATTAATCTACATATTTTCAATGTTGGTTGGATAGAAATGGACTTTACCTCTTGTGGCACAATTCTCCCAACGCATGGCTATATTATTTGCAGTTTATACCAGTAAACTTGATTATTATTACATTAATCAATCATTCATTCACGTTATCGTTTGCCTAAGTAATGACGGCACTCGAAGTTCTATAACTCTGTCCATCGGCTTAACTCAGGATAATGTGTCTCTGAAACCAGGCCTTTCAACTTCACTAAGTGTCCAGCGTTTCTGAAACCCTGAAACTCTGAAACTCTGAAACTCTGAAACACTGAAACACTGTAACAAACCCTCAGCACTAGTCTGAGTGAGACTCAAAGTTCTGCCCGACTATAATAATCAGTCCAATATGTTTTCTGTTACCAGAAGCAAAGCTGATCTTTCGGAATATGATATTTTAATTACCGTGCATACTACAATCCGGTTATCACTTTCAATTCTGATTGTCTTACCACTTTCCGTATCCTCCACCGTTTTGAGTATAGGGCCATCAGAAGAGTTAACTTGTATGGTCAGGTATTTGATGTTATCCGATGGTCCGCCGTTCCATATATTGCCTATTGTTACAATAATATCACCCTGCTTAATTTCCCAGGTCGATTCTTCCGACATTTCCTTCTGTCCATGATTGATAAATGTTGCTTCCATGATATTTCGTTTTACGGAATAAAGGTACTGAAAATTTTTGAGCTACGATTTTTAAATTTGATATTGGGACAGGCGTTTCTCCTGACGCGTTCGACCTGTATTCATTCAATTAAATTCTTACCGGCAAGCGTCTGAAATAAAGACGCACGCCAACTTTGTAACCAGGAATTTAGTAAAATCCCTCCGGTTCAAATAAACTCATCTGACCATCGGTTAATTCATATTCTGAGATTTTAACCGGGGTTATAAGCCGGTTAATTTCCATAATGTTATTTTCAAAATATGCTTTTATAATTTTATCGGCAGTTGATTTGGGTATTGCATCAATAATCGGAACCCTGAGCTTTTTTAAATTCTGACTCTGCCATCTGGCATAACCACCGTTCATCTTATTTCCAAACTCCAATAATTGGATTCTCACAAAATCCGAAGTCAGAATTGCTGCTAACAAAATGAGTTGAGTCTCGCTTCTGCCGGTAATGTAATATAGATTATGATGCGGGTAAAATTCACCCTTGTCAAAAAATATAGATTTATTACCGGATAAATCAGGAAGAATAATTTTATCCTCGAAAGTCAATTCAGCCTGAAATTTATCGATGGTTTTGTACCAGTTATTTTGATTTTTTCGGGCAACATGCCTATTATTCAATGCTTCCTGATGAAAAAGCAAGTATGCTTTCGCTTTTGGGAATTTCTCCAGATTTATCAATTCTCCGTTCGCGTTAAAAGGATTAAGAATAAAATTTCCGCTCCACTTTAACTTATCACCTCTTAAATCCTTTGAAATAAGAATCGGCAACAAAAGCTCAGTCTCAACAATTTTCTGAAAGTCATTTCGTATAAAAACCCGGTCGCAACCTGTGGCAACACCTATACCGATTTTAAACCCCTGATTTGAAATTGTGTCCAGGTATTTCTCATGCGCATCTCCGTTAATTGGCTTGGCAAACCAATTCGAAGCTTTAATATTTAATAACCTCTGAGGCTTGGTATCAGTTGTAAATTGTTCTAACTCTTCAAGATCATTAAGCTGATAATAGCGCGGCATTCCCGAACCCGATGCCTTCTTTAGGATTGTAATTGCCGGATATGCAAGAACTTCTTCCTCAAAAGGAGAAGTATTTTCCAGGTCAATCACTTCTTCCAACGTATAATTACTTCTTATAAAATCTCTCAGATTTTTACCGCATTGATTCTTCAGCCATCGGTTGGAAGTAATTAATGAAAGTCTGCCATTTTGTTTAAGCAGTCTCAGCCCTTTCTCAAAAAACGCAACATACAAATCGCTACGGTGCGTGAAGGTTCTGAATAGCTTACGGTACGCAATCTTTAAATCTTCAGGTATATTCTCATGCCTCACATAAGGCGGATTGCCAACAACAATATCACATAAGGAAGTATTGCACATCAGGAAATCTCCATGCACAATCATTGTTTCAGGTCTGTATGCAGAAAATCCTTTTAATGCGGAGTCAATCCGGATAGTAAGGATACTCACCATTTCATCGTCAATTTCAAAAAGCGTAATATTCGAAAGCGACATCTGGAAATCAAAACCAAACTTTAACGACGACTTATATAGCCGGTTTATAATTGCAATTGCAAACGCTCCATCACCAGCCGATGGTTCCAATATACTCAAACTACTTAAATCGCATACCGAAACATAATCCGCCAGATCGAGCATTTTTTCAACCACCAATGGTTTTGTAAGAACCAGGCCATGATTATTTCCATTCGATCGGGTGCCGTATATCATGCTTTCAGATCTTTTAATTTCCCTTACAGGAATCCCTTAACGACAGCAGAAAAGTTTCAAACGAAATATCATCTGATAACGAACCGAATTCCATTTCTTGTATTGTCTGTAAAAATAAGGACAATTTATTTACATAAAACCACACTCGGTTCGGGAGTGTCTCCCGCCGCGTTCACCAAGTATTCTATAACCCCGCTACCGCGCGGTGTGTCCTGAAGTAAAAGTGCTAATTTAATTATCAAAGATAGTTCTTTTACATGCTGTATAAAAGATGAAGGGGTTTCTGCAAAGAGATGAACCTTCGCAATAGCTGTGC
>Ga0335397_10004714_pt1 | contig 17961 bp, 8 predicted proteins | sample MAT04_FD_205740 | JGI IMG/M metagenome (GOLD analysis project Ga0335397, IMG submission 205740) | Freshwater microbial communities from Lake Fryxell liftoff mats and glacier meltwater in Antarctica - MAT-04 (spades assembly) (version 2) ... | reverse complement strand
TGACCTTCACCGCTGCGAACTGGAATGTAGCTCAAACGGTGACGGTGACGGCTGTAAATGACAGTGCAGTGGAGGGCAACCATACCGGCAGCATTACCCATGTGGTGAGTAGTGCTGGTGCCGACTATAACGGGCTGAGCATTGCACCGGTGAGCGTTACTATTACCGACAATGACACCAGTACCGTCCCTGGTTCAATCTTCATCAATGCCGGTGGTGGGGCTTACATCGACAGTTTGGGTCAGGTGTGGAGTGCGGACCAACTGTTTAGCGGGGGTGGCACCTACGCTACGAGTGCAGCTATTGCAAATACCACCAGTGACCCCTTGTTCCAAAACGAGCGCAGCGGAGCTAATTTCTCCTACGCAATCGCTGTCGCCAACGGTACCTACGAAGTCAATCTGGGCTTTGCAGAACTGTATTTTGACGGGCCGAATGCTCGGGTGTTTAGCGTCACCAGTGAAGGGCAATCTTTGCTCACGAACTACGACATCTGGGCTGATGCGGGAGGCAAGAATCAGGCAATCGTCAAGACGTTTACCGTCAATGTCACCGACGGCACCTTAAACCTCAACTTTGCGGCGAGCAAAGACCAGGCGAAGGTGGACTTTATTCAGGTCACTCCAACGACGCCCGTCATCCCGACACCGGGGGTTACCACAGTCCAAAGTAGTGGCAGCACGGCTGTGACAGAGGGGGGCGCGACAGATACCTACAGTCTGGTGCTCAACACACAACCGACGGATAATGTCACTGTAACTCTCAATGCGGGGTCTCAGCTGACGACCAGCGCGACTACCTTGACCTTCACCGCTGCGAACTGGAATGTAGCTCAAACGGTGACGGTGACGGCTGTAAATGACAGTGCAGTGGAGGGCAACCACACCGGGACGATCAGCCATACAGTCAGCAGCACCGACCCTAACTACAATGGAGTAACTATTCCCCCTGTCAATGTCTCCATCACTGATAATGACGGTAGTTTATCTGCTATTCGGATCAACGTCGGTGGTGGAGCCTACATGGATACAGTCGGTAACATCTGGCAGGCAGACAACTTCTTCACTGGAGGTGGCACCTATTCAACCACTGCCCCTATCTTCAAAACAGAAGACGATCCACTCTACCAAACCGAACGCTCCGCCGCTAACTTGTCTTACCAGATACCCATCACGAATGGGAACTACCTGGTAAAACTTCATTTTGCGGAAACATACTGGGATGATTTTAATCAGCGAGTCTTTGATGTATCGATCGAGAACAATCTAGCCTTCGACGACATCGATATCTTCGCTAGGTCGAAGAATGCTTTCTTCCCTGGCAAAGACTCAGCCTTAGTGCTGTCTAAGTCCAGCATTAACGTCTCTGACGGGCTATTGAATCTCGATCTCACGGCATCTGTTGATAATGCTAAACTCTCGGCCATTGAGATTATTCCTCTAGAAGGTCCTCAGATTATTTTCCAAGAGACAAACGGTCAAACGATTGTTTCAGAGGCTGGTGTAAGCGATACCTACTCGGTTATCCTCAATACGCAGCCCTCTGCCGACGTGACTATTAATGTTGGAGTGAATAGTCAAATCACCACCAATAAAACGGCGTTGACGTTTACCTCGGCAAACTGGAATATTCCACAAACTGTGACAGTTTCGGCAATAGATGACACGTTGCAAGAAGGAACCCAATTTACGAGCATCACTCATACAGTAACTAGTGCTGACAGCTCATACAGTAATTTGAACCTGACGGCGCTGCCTATTACAGTTCAAGATAATGATGTGGTTACGATTAGCTTTACCAAAAAGACCGTTGCCACCAACGTAGATGCTCTTGGTACATATGCTAAAGGCGCAACTACCGCAGCTTGGGGACCCGATGGGCGATTATATGTCGGAACTTACAGCGGGGAGATTAAGGCATACACTTTTGATGACGATTACAATGTCATTGCCACCCAGTCGATTACTACATTGACTGGGCTATACAACAAAGACATCTTAGGGATTACGTTTAACCCCTTTGACGATTCCTCAGCTCCTCCGAAGATATATGTTGCGCATAGCCAACTATATGGCAACGGTGGTGGTGCCTTTCCAGTTACAGAACAATCTAAATACAGTGGACAAATTTCGATTCTTGGAGGATCAAATTTTTCGACAGTTACTCCATTGATTACAGGGTTACCAGTCTCAAATCACGATCATGGCATCAATGGGATGGACTTCGATGCGGTAGGGAATCTTTACATTTCTGTAGGAAGTAATACCAATGCGGGTATTCCGGAAGCCGCGATTGGCGGTTTGCCAGAATCGCCCTTAACTGCCGCAATTCTCAAGGCTGAAATTACTAAGCCTAACTTTAATGGCGCAGTGACCTATTCCCTTCCATCTAATTTTGTCCCACCTAACGGGCTAACCTTTGATCCAGCAACCAGTCAAGTATTTGGAGCTGTTGCAAACATTGCACCCGGTAGCGATGTATCCGTCTACGCAAGTGGTTTCCGTAATCCCTATGACGTTGTGTGGACAACGAAGGGCTTGTTATATGCCACGAACAACGGTGCAAACCAGGGTTTTGGAGATGTTTCCACGTCGGCAACCACTCAACAGCCTTTCACCATCACGGATGCCGATGAACTGAACCTCGTAATTCAGGATGCGTATTACGGACACCCTAATCGAAATCGTGGGCGGTACGATGCTCGTCAAAATGTCTTCTACAGCGCTTTTGATCCTGGAATTCCGGGTGTAGTAACTGCTCCTTTAGCCACTACGCAAGCTTCAACCAATGGGGTGACTGAGTATCGAGCCACAACCTTTGGCGGACAGTTGAGAGGAGATTTGTTAGCTCAAAAATGGAATGGCTCTATCTACAATTTTTCCCTATCACCCGATGGTCAGGCGGTTACTCAAACAGAGATACTGAATGGCATTTCTGACGGTCTTGATATTCTGACGGGTCCAGGTGGTGCAGTTGTAGGAATTGACTTTAGTGATAATTCCATTACGGTGGCTCTTCCCAATGATACAGCGGTTGGTACAGCAGTGGCGGCTTACGATATTTTCCCCTGGAGGGCTCCAGCGATTGGAGGAAGCGACTTCGTAATCGGTGGGCTGAATTTTGGGACTCTTGGCAACACCAGTGTCACGATTGGTGGGCAAATAGCGACATTGACGTCAGTCAGTGCGACTCGAATCAGGGGAGTCTTTCCATCGCTATCGGTGCCAGTAGGCAGTGATTTGGTAGACCTTGTGGTTCAGAGTGGAGGGCAAACTTCTGTAATCACGGACGCCTTCTTACCCTTGCCGACCATAACCTAAGCTAGCTCCTCTCAAGGAAGGTAGGAGCATAGATAAGTTCCTACCTTCTGTGATGAATTAGCATGACATATAATTATTGCAGGCAAATAAATAGGAAAGATATCTGAAATAGCTGGGATTAAACAAATTGGCTATGAAAATGAACTTAATACTCTGTGGGCATTGTTGGCAAAACCCTTTGCTTTTCAAGAATTAGCCTAGAAATGCTAAAGGTGTTAACCACAGCTTTACATAGAATTGGTTTGGCTACATAAAAGCTTTACATAAAATTAGTGTAATTACGTAGAAAAATGGTATAAAAGGATCAGTACTCAGATGTCTGACAAATCCAATTGAATAGCCTTTCGATGTCTCAGTTTGTGCCTGATCAGTAGCAATCTTATTGATAAAAATGACATTATGAACTCCCCAACAATAGCTTCTTCCGAGACTCCTAGTCATTTTGGTAAGATTGTTTCTCTGGATTTTAATTCTGTGTTAGAGGATATAGATTCTTCATCCTTATATTTTTTATTACAGCATCTAACTGACGATTCATTAGGCCTAGATAGAGGCGGCAGATTTAGGTATCCGGTAAAACCAGGATTAAGAACTGTGAATGAGGTCGTTTTTGTAGACGCTGGCATTGATTATCTTCAGGGCTTTCTGGCTGGGATAGTTCCAGGAGTTGAGGTGGTTGTTCTTGACTCGATACGGGATGGTGTTCAACAAATTACGGACATCTTAACTGGGAGCCATGGCATCTCCAGTCTTCATATCGTTTCTCACGGTGAGCCAGGTTGTCTAAATCTGGGTACGTCTCGGCTAGATACAACCACAATTCATTGCTATAGCAAAGATTTACAAGTGTGGAAACGTGCCCTGCTGAAGGATGCTGATATCCTACTCTATGGGTGTAATGTGGCAGCGATCGATCGCGGTTCCATCTTCGTGCATGAACTCAGCCAACGCCTTGGTGGTGCCAATATTGCTGCTTCCATCGACCTCACAGGCAGCAGTGCCTTGGGAGGCAATTGGGAACTTCAATTCCAGATAGGCGATATCAAAACAGCTCTAGTCATCCAACCTGAACTAAAAGCATCTTATCGAGCTGTCCTACACACAGGCTCAACCCCAACCTTACCGTTATTGCCCCTGAGCACCACTGGTACGCCGATCGCCCGTATTAATTCAGGTGGTAGTTCGTATGTCGATGCCTTGGGACGCAACTGGTCTGCCGATCAAAACTTTGTAGGAACTAGTTATTCCTACGGGATTAGTCAGCCTATCGCTGGGACAAGTGATAGCCCACTCTATCAAGACGAGCGATCGGGAATCAATGGCAGTTCATTCTCCTACCAAATTCCCGTCACCAATGGGATTTACAATATCAACCTATCCTTTGCTGAACTTTACTGGCAACAGGCTGGACAACGGGTCTTTGATGTCGATATCGAAGGGCAATCTTTCCTCAATGATTTCGACATTCTCTTAGAGGGAGGAGCAAAGATAGCTCTGACTAAAACGACGCAGGTTGCAGTCACAGATGGTTTTCTCAATATCAATTTTGATGCGGTGGTTGAGAACCCTAAAATCAATGCGATCGAAATTTTGAGGGCAGGTGGTCTTACTCCTGCAGGCATTCTTGCTTTCAATGCTCCGACCTTCACCATCAACGAGAATGGCACTCCGGTTTCAGCCGTTACGGTAACGCGCACGGGTGGTAGTACTGGCGCTGTCGGCGCAACGTTGGTTCTGACTGAAGGAACGGCAACAGCTCCTGCGGACTTCAACAATGCTTCAATCCAAATCAATTTTGCCGATGGCGATGCGATTGCCAAAACAGTGTTCATTCCGATCGTGGATGACGCTATGACGGAGAGTACTGAAACGGTCAATCTTGCTCTAGGAAATATTGTAGGAGGGGCAATCCTTGGCTCTCAATCCACTGCTGTACTCTCCATTCTTGATAATGATGGACAAGCCAGAATCCTGATCAATGCTGGAGGCGGAACGTATACAGACACAGCTGGTCAAACCTGGTCTGCTGACCAATACTTTAGCGGCAGTAGCTATGCTTACGCCTCTACGACACCATCAATCACAAATACCACCAATCCAGCTCTGTTTAAAGACGAGCGATCGGGCGTTAATGGAGCCTCGTTTGCATACCAGGTTCCTGTGGCTAATGGGATCTACTTGGTTAACCTGAACTTTGCTGAACTCTATTGGAATGCCTCTGGACAGAGAGTCTTTAACGTTAGCCTGGAAGGTCAAACTGCCATTCAGAATCTAGATATCTGGGCTCAAGTGGGCAAGAATACGGCGTTGACAAAAGCCGTTCAGGCGATCGTCACAGATGGTGTCCTAAATGTTAACTTTTCGTCTACTGTTGGTGACGCAGCAGTTACATCGATCGAAATTATCAGAACGGGGAATGTCCCTGTTTCAACCACAGCAGGATCTTTAGCGTTTAGTACCCCCACTTTTACGGTTAAAGAGGATGGGACTTTTCTTTCAGCCGTGACTGTAACTCGTACGGGCGGCAGTAGCGGAGCGGTCAGCGCTATTGTCACACCTAGCAGCAATGGCACAGCCTCCGCTCCAGGTGATTACAACAATGCTCCGATCACGATAAACTTCGCCGATGGCGACACGACCGCCAAAGTTGTCACTATTCCCATTGTAAATGACACCCTTCAAGAGAGAGTTGAGGGTATTAACCTAACGCTGTCCAACGTTATAGGTGGAGCCGTACTGGGAGCCCAAACCTCAGCAACCCTCTCAATTGCGGATAACGATCTCAATTCTGGTTTTACCTCACTAAACTGGGTTACCGAAGTCGGAGCAACAGAGTCCGCTTCCGAAAGTTTGGGTGCGGTTGTCGATGGTAAGCTCTTTGTGTTTGGTGGGTTTAATACAAATGACTTTGTCAGCAGCACTAGCCAACGGGTGAGTATCTATGATCTGGCAACGAACACCTGGAAACGGGTAGGAGACATGCCGACTAAACTCACCCACTCTCCAGCAGTCGTCGATGGACATAACGTTTACTTCATCGGTGGTTACGATGGTTTGCACCCTCAAAACTATGGCACTTCAACGGTTTGGAAGTACGATACGTTGAAGGATGCCTGGACAACCTTTACCCCACTTCCGGTGCCAAAAGGTGCTGGCGCGGCAGTTCTGTTAGGTCGAGAAATTCACTTCTTCGGAGGTATGAATCAAAACCGCACCATTAACTCAGGTGACCACTTTGTGATTAATCTGGATGCCCCAAACCCAACCTGGAGAACAGCGGCTTCTATGCCAAATCCGCGCAACCATTTGGGCGGCGCTGGGATTAACGGAAAAATCTATGCGGTGGGTGGACAGCAATTTGAAGAGTCGAGCGTGATTGTTCAAACTGATGTTCATGTTTATGATCCGGTAACCAATCAATGGACTCAAGTGGCAAGCCTGCCGAATCCGCGTTCACAAATGAATGCAGCCACATTTGTAATGGACAACCGGATCATTGTTGCCGGTGGTGAGGACTATTATGATCATGCACTCGCCGATGTTACGGCCTACGATCCCACCACAAATAGCTGGACAGCTCTCACCCCCTTACCTACCCCTCGACGATCCGGAGTAGCCGGTTTAATTGGTAGTGAATTCATTTACACCACCGGCTGGAACAAGCCTACTGGGCAAAATAATACTACGTGGTCTGGACTACCCCTAACTCCAGCCGTAGATACCACACCTCCGACAGCCAATTTAAGTATCAGCAACATTACGACTGGTAGCCCCGCAAAAACGTTCACCGTCACCTATGCTGATAACGTTGGTGTAGATGTGACCGACCTTGACAACCTTGATATTCGGGTGATTAGTTCCGCATCCACTCCCAGCTTTAACCAAGCAGCCACCTTTGTGAGCGTCACCCCCTCCGGCTCTGGCTCTCCTCGGGTTGCAACTTACCAAATCGCTGGACCAGGGGGCAGTTGGGACATTGCCGATAACGGCAGTTACTCGGTGGTCCTGCAACCCAATCAAGTCAGTGATACAAGCAATAATAACTTTGTTGCCAGTGGGGTGCTCGGCAGTTTCTCCGCCAGTATTCCTATTCCGGGTGTCACCCCAATTCGGGTTGAAGCGGAGTCGATGGCGTTGAACACCTTCCGCCTTGAAGCGAATAGCTCTGCTTCAGGCGGGCAAGTTATTAGCTTCAAAAATGGCGGCGCGACTGAAAATGGTTCAGCCGCCTATAGCTTTACTGGTGCAGCAGGCAACTACAACGTTGTGATTGGCTACTATGACGAAAATGATGGCGTGGCTCAGCTATCAGTCAGCAAAGATGGGGTCGCCTTAGATGCCTGGTCACTGAACCAAAATCTGGGTAGCGTTGATGCGGTGGCTCAAACCTTTGTGCGGCGTACGGTGGCAACTGCCATTGCGATCGCTCCTGGCTCTATTTTCCAAATTGCAGGAATTGAAGACCTAGGTGAAAAGGCGCGTGTTGACTACCTAGAGTTTATTCCGGTATCGGCTCCTCTACCCGATACCACCGCACCGACGGCAAGTTTGAGTGTCAGCAATATTACAACTGGTAGTACCACAAAGACTTTCAACGTCACCTATGCTGACAACGTCGCTGTAGATGTGACTGACCTCAACAACTCCGACATCCGAGTCACGGGTTCCGGCTTTAATCAACTGGCGAGCTTTGTCAGCGTCGCACCCAGTGGCTCTGGCACCCTTCGGACGGCGACTTACCAAGTCGCTGGACCAGGGGGCAGTTGGGACATTGCCGATAATGGCAGCTACTCAGTGAGTATGGAGCCTAATCAAGTCAGTGATACGTCCAATAACAACTTTGTTGCGGCGGGAGTGCTTGGCACGTTCTCTGTCAACATTCCCATTCCCGGTGTCACCCCAATTCGGGTTGAAGCGGAGTCGATGGCGTTGAACACCTTCCGCCTTGAAGCGAATAGCTCTGCTTCAGGCGGGCAAGTTATTAGCTTCAAAAATGGCGGCGCGACTGAAAATGGTTCAGCCGCCTATAGCTTTACTGGTGCAGCAGGCAACTACAACGTTGTGATTGGCTACTATGACGAAAATGATGGCGTGGCTCAGCTATCAGTCAGCAAAGATGGGGTCGCCTTAGATGCCTGGTCACTGAACCAAAATCTGGGTAGCGTTGATGCGGTGGCTCAAACCTTTGTGCGGCGTACGGTGGCAACTGCCATTGCGATCGCTCCTGGCTCTATTTTCCAAATTGCAGGAATTGAAGACCTAGGTGAAAAGGCGCGTGTTGACTACATCGAATTTATCCCGGTGTAGCTGAAACGGTAGAAGCTAGGTAAGCACCTGGCTCCTACCGCTTCCATGCTCAAGGTTTACCCTCAATGGATTTCACGGTCAGCGCATTTTCTGTAAAGCTTTTGTAAAGCCTACTAAGTGTACAACCAGTTAAGCAACGTCCGTAGTATATTTACTGTTAGAAATGTTTCTACTTCTTAAGTTCAATCAGTTGCTGATAAAGTTGAAGCTCTTGAAGACAAGCATTCGCGTTGGGTTAAATCTAAACTTATGAGAACCGAACCACTTGTTAGCATCCTAATTAACAACTATAACTACGATCGCTTCCTTGCAGATTCGATCGACAGTGCTTTAGATCAAACCTACTCTAATATTGAGGTCATTGTAGTAGATGATGGCTCAACTGATAAATCACGCAGCATTATTGCTGACTATGGAGATCAGATTATTCCTGTTCTGAAGAACAACGGCGGTCAAGCTTCAGCTCTGAACGAAGGATTCAAAGCTGCGAAGGGAGAAATCATATTCTTTCTTGACTCTGATGATTTATTTCATCATGAGAAAGTCCAAAGGATAGTAAGCTTTTTTGCTCGTCATAACCTTATTGACTTACCGTTTATTTCTTTCAATTCTTTTGAGGCAATTGATGCAGAGGATTCTTTAATCGATAGCATTACTCCAAATACTTGTTACCCAGACTGGACTGAATTGGCTCAAATCAGAGGAGAACAATATCTTAAAGAAGGCAATTATTTCTTTAAGAGAGAGATAAACGAAGTGTGTACAGCTGATCAGGTCTACAAATTTGCAGCTAAGTATCGGTATATTCCATACATTGGAATGCCTAGCAGTTGCATTGCTCTCTCTCGTACGCTTGCTTGTCAAGTGTTTCCCTTGCCTGTTAATTCTTACAAGAGCTGTGCAGATAATTTCATGGTCAAAGCTGCATCGCTTTTGGGTTCAACCTACTCAGCTAATTTCATTCTCACCAAGTATCGATTTCACGGCAAGAATGCTTGGCTTCAGAAAGAGAACAACCAAGAAGTAGAAGAAGCAACACGCTTGATACCCGATGCATATTTAAACTCAAAATTAAGAGAATCAGGCAGAAAGCCTGTCCTTTCTTTTCTAGAATCAATGCCAGCAGATGGTTTTTACAGACATTATTTTGGACGAAATTCTGCTAACCAATTGATAAAACTGGCATTTAACGTAGTAAGATTTCGCTTGGATTCTGAAACATTTATCTTCTTCATCAAAACTTTGGCTAGAGGAGCTTACTATAAATTTTTGTGTTTTCGCCTTAAAGGATATTAAAGACTTGCTCTGTTCTTTCACCTAGATATTACTTTTATGCATCTAAGTTTGAATTTCATTTTCTAGTGATCTCATACAATATCTAGCACAAGTGACCTTACTATGTTTCCAAAGATTAATAGCTTAAACGACAAGCAGATCCTAAGTTCATGTCAAGGAAATGAAGCCATATTTTTAGTTTGTGCAGCGGATGATAAGTATGCAATGCCGCTAACAGTTATGATCCGTTCTGTTCTTGAAAACCTTAAATATCAAAGCAATATCATTGTGTTCATTGTTGATGGAGGGATAAAAAAATATAGAAAGGAAAAAATACTGAAGTCGTTGAATTTTGCAAATTGCGAAATCAAATTTGTGGCGAAACCTGATTCTTCTTTGTTCAAAGACATTGAAGAGGTTAATAAATACTGTGAGGAAGAAGGGATAACAATACACAAAAACGCTATATCTATTGCCACATACTATCGATTACTCTTGCCTGAATTACTTCCTGAATCAGTTGACAAAGTGATCTACCTTGACTGCGATTTGGTGGTTGAAGAAGATCTTATGCACCTATGGAATCTTGATTTGAAGGAGAATTATTTGTTGGCAGCACCAGATCTATGGATACGTTCTGTATCTGCACATAATGGATTGTTGAACTACGAAGAACTACAAATTGCTTCAGATGCTAAGTACTTTAATGCAGGCGTTTTGGTTGTCAATCTCAAGAAGTGGCGAACTGACAAAATTATGGTTAAAGCTATAGAGTACCTTAAGAAAAATAAAAGCTATATACGTTTTCATGATCAGGATGTTCTTAATGCTCTCTTGGCAGGTCAATGGGGAGAAATTGATCCTCGATGGAATCATACACCTGGTATTTATGAATACGCTTCGTGGGGAGATAGTCCATTCTCAGAGCATGTTTACAAAAACCTTATTCAGCATCCTTATATTATTCACTTTGCAGCAAGCATAAAACCATGGAACTGTCGCGATATGCACTTTAAAGAACATTTCTTCTACTACGTAGACAAGACAGAATGGTTCGGGTGGCGATTTACTTTCTGGAAGCAAATCCAACTTAGAGTCGCACACAAGCTCCAAAAGTTCAAGTCGAGATTCATTAACAGTTAGGAATTGTTATGAGGCAACTTGGTAGCTCTTTAGTAGTCTATGGTTCACCTTGAAATCATCTTGTAAACTTTAAATTTTCATGTGGCTAGGGTAATCATATTAGTCCAGTCTACAAGGCAATGTTTATGACTCAATCAACGACTCACGTTCCCAATGCCAGCGCTACCAGCAGGACTAAGCTCGAAGAACTACCATCAATTTATTTTTATTTTCCTAAAAGCAAGCTATCTGTTCATAGCCTGCCGAAAGATGCAGTTTCCTATTGGCAATGGCAGTGTGCCGAGCACTCCATATCTCCAATGCAAAGTGGCGGGTGCTTTTGGACACTGCAAACTTACCTGTACCTCAACGACTACGGCTTTCCCTGTAAACTCGTAGAAACGATGCCTGATGAGGGCATTGTCGTGTCTCACCGTGATTTTTTAGATAGCTCCTTGCAGCCAGGAGCAAAATTATTACTAATTTGTTTGAGAGCAGACGTGGATCGGCATCCCTTTGCTCAACTCCACGTAGTTCAAAATCCCCACCAAGCTATTCCTAAGCGCTTTATGGAACTCTGGGAAAGTCATTTCATCCCACACTGGCCGCAGCCCTCAATCATACCTCGAGATCTTGAACGAGGAGATGCCTTTGAGAACGTAACTTTTTTGGGTAACTCAGTCAACCTAGTGAATGAATTACAAAGCCAAGTTTGGAACGACCAACTCAAAAGTTTAGGCTTAAGGTTTCAGACGAAATTGAGCCATGACGAATGGCATGATTATGCCAACACGGACGTAATTCTGGCTATACGAAGTTTTGGTCGGCAGAATAGCTGGCGCGGCAAACCAGCCTCAAAGCTTTACAGTGCTTGGCATTCAGGCGTGCCAGCAATTTTAGGTTATGAATCTGCCTTTCAAGCTGAACGGAAAACCACTTTAGATTATTTAGAAGTAACCTCAGTAGAGGAGGTAATTTTTGCTCTGAGACAACTTCGCGATGACAAAGAACTACGGCAATCGATGGTTCAAAACGGATGGATTCGTGCTAAGGAAACGCAACCAGATGTGATGGTTGAAAAATGGCAAAACTTTTTAATGCATACTGCTCTACCTGCTTATAAAAGTTGGTGCTCCATGTCTCAATTGCAACAACAGCTTTTCTTTAGTTCACGTCGAGCAGTCATTAAATCTCGTCCTTTATACTATAATTTAAAGTCGAGCCTCTCAAAAATACTCAAGTGATTTAGTGATGGTTGATGTGTGCTTGGGCTATAAAGAATGAATAGGAGCATTCCAATCTTTAACATTTTGAAGTAAATGCTTATTAAGTGATTGATTTGTTAGTGAGCTGATTTTAGATAACATTGGTTTCCATTCAAAACTGGTCAACAGCAATGTCTCAATTTATTCCTAAGCTTTTATATCTTACAAAAGGGCATTACAAAGCCTTGATTAAGATGGCTTTTCTATTTATTTTCATCTCTGCCTTAGAGGTTTTAGGCACGGGGATGATTGGTCCATTCATTGCCGTTGCTACTAGTCCAGGGTTAATCGAAACTAATTATTGGCTAAACCTAACCTATCAGAAGTTAAACTTTGGCTCTGAGCAGTATTTCTTGATTGCTTTGGGTGTATTGGTTCTTATTTCTTTCTATATCAAAGCATTTTTGAGTTTTAGGGCTCAAACAGCAGTATTTCAGTTTGGTTATAATCTAAAGGCTGAATTATCTTATAAACTTTTAAAAGCATATCTTGAAGCTCCTTATAGTTTTCACTTACGTATTAATTCAGCAACACTAATTCAGAATATTATAAGTACGACAGATAATGTTTGTATTGGTGTAGTAATGCCACTTCTGACATCTATCTCTAATGCTGTAATTGCTTTAGCATTGATTCTGTTACTAGTCAATGCTAGCTCCATGGCTTTAATCCTAATTGCTATACTTTCGCCAGTTGTTTTTGGGTTGATAAAGCTTTTAAGAAATCGCTTAGCATTCTGGAGTCAAGAAGGATGGGAAGCTTCTGGGGAGATGATTCGCATCCTAAACCACGGACTCGGTGGACTCAAAGAAGTGCGTGTCATTGGTTGTGAGTCTTACTTTGAACAGCAAATGAAGGAGCAAACCGAAAGGTATGCTAAAAATTTGACCTTGGCTCAAGGTTACGGTAATCTTCCACGCTTTGTAATCGAAGCTTTCATGATTACCTTTCTAGTTTGCTTTACATTGCTGTTCATCATATTGAGTCGGGGCAAAGAGGAAAACTTAACTGCCATTCTAGGCATTTTTGCGCTTGCCTCAATTCGGCTTTTACCAGCAGTCAGTAATTTAGTCAGTAACATTAATACGGTTAAATCTAATACCTTTGCGATCGATCGCTTGTCCTTTGAACTGAAGGAAGTAGAAGGAGGTCAGACAATTTTGCCTGTCGCTAATCGTAGTAACCTTTCTAATAATCTTTATCTCGATCTCAGTAACTCAAGCTTGTCATATCAAAAACAGATCGTCTTAGACAAAATTACTTTTCGATATCCCGATACCGAGAGGAAATCACTTGATAACATTTCCTTAACCATTCAGAAAGGACAGTCTATTGGATTGATTGGTAAGTCTGGCGCTGGTAAAACGACTTTGGTAGATCTAATCCTTGGTCTTTTTATCCCTCAGGCTGGAGATATAAAAGTAGACGGAGTTTCGGTATATGACAATTTACGAGCTTGGCAAAATATGCTTGGCTATGTGCCTCAGTCTATCTTTTTGATTGATGACACCTTGGAGCGAAACATTGCGTTTGGTGTTCCAGATCACCTTATTAATCAAGATCGGCTGAGAAAAGCGATCGAGATGGCTCAGTTGAGTGAAGTGATTGAGCGACTGCCAGATGGTATAAAAACTGCTGTAGGTGAGCGAGGCATTCTTTTATCTGGAGGGCAACGCCAACGAGTAGGTATTGCGCGTGTTCTCTACCATGAACGGGAGATTTTGGTATTTGATGAGGCTACTGCTGCATTAGACACTGAAACTGAAAGGCTAGTGACTGAAGCGACAAAAGCTTTAAGCGGGACGAAAACAATTATTATCATTGCTCATCGCCTTTCTACGATTGAACATTGCGATCGCATTTATCAGCTTGAGCACGGTCGGGTGGTCAAATCGGGTAGTTACCAGGAAGTCGTTCTAGATCAATCGCATAGCAACGCTTGAATGCCCTTAAATCAACCGAGATGAGCCATATATGAAAGTAGCTTATGTAACAACCTATGATGCACGGAGCTTGAAGGGTTCTAATGAATGGTCGGGGACAGGTTATTACATTGCCCAGTCACTTGAAAAGCAGGTTCTTTCTTTAGAATATATTGGGCCTTTAAGTGACTCTGTTGCTCTGGAGGCTGCTCGTAAGATCAAGAGTCGTTTTTATAAAGCTTTTTATGCTAAGAATTATCAAAAAGATGCGGATCCCGCTACTCTCAGAAATTATGCGCGACAAATTACACATAAACTAGCTCACTCAAAATCAGATATTGTTTTTAGTGCGACAATCAATCCGATCGCCTATCTTGACTGTGAGCAGCCCATCGTTTTTTGGGCAGATGGAACATTTGCTAATGTCCAGAACTTCTATCCTCTTTATAGTAATTTACCTGAAGAGGTAATTCGAGATTGGCACCACATAGAGCAGCTTGCTTTAGAAAGATGTAAGCTGGCTATTTATTCATCGGATTGGGCAGCAAAATCTGCCGTCCATGATTATGGCGCTGACCCTTCTAAAGTTAAAGTTATTTCGTTTGGTTCCAATACCGAAAGTCCATTTACCTCTGATTCGATTCAAGCTGTTATAGACTCTAGACCTAGTGATTGTTGTAACTTGCTATTTCTAGGGGTGGATTGGATTAGGAAGGGCGGGAATGTCGCTTACCAGGTGGCAAAAAAGCTAAATCAAGCTGGTCTAAAAACTAAATTGACGATTGTTGGTTGTGAACCTTTAATTGAAGAAACCCTGCCTGAATTTGTGGAACCATTGGGTTTCATCAGCAAATCGACAGAAGCAGGGAAAGCTAAGATTCAGAAATTATTAATGGAGTCTCATTTTCTGATTTTACCAACATTAGCCGACTGTACCCCGATCGTATTTTGTGAAGCGAACTCACTGGGTGTTCCTTGCTTATCAACGACAGTTGGCGGAGTGCCAACCATGGTTCATAACGATATTAATGGTCGATTATTTGATCCCAGTGCCGATATTACCCATTATTGTGACTACATCACAAATCTATTTACCAACTATTCAAGCTATCAAGATCTTGCCCGATCTGCTTTCCATGAATATGAATCACGGCTAAACTGGCGGGTAGCTGGACAGAAAGTTAAAGATTTGCTCAAGACAATCCTGTAAATCAAGACAAATAAATGAATATAGTTTAAGCTTTTTTTTGGATATCTTTATCCCATCTGTTGAAGATCTAAAGAGGTTAGGGTTGTGAAAGTAGATACGCTGGTCAGTATCATCATCAATAACTACAACTACGATCGCTTCTTAGCAGAGGCAATCGATAGTGCGCTAAGCCAGACTTATCCCAATACTGAAGTGATTGTTGTGGACGACGGTTCCACGGATAACTCTCGGGAAATTATTGCTGGGTATGGCGATCGCATCATTCCCATCCTGCAACCCAACGGCAAACAGGCAGCCGCGTTTAATAGTGGGTTTGCGAAAAGCCAGGGTGACATCATCCTCTTTTTAGACTCAGATGATTATTTAATGTCCAATGCCGTTGAGAGCATCGTTCAGATTTGGCAACCCAACCTGGCTAAAGTTCATTATCGGCTCAAAGTCGTGGATGGGGAGCAGCAAGATTTGGGCTATTCCATGCCTCAGGGGTCTGGTCTGCTTTCAACGGGCGAGGTATGGCGTAATTTATTGACAAGCGGCGGTTATACCAGTACACCCACCAGTGGGAATGCCTTAAACCGGAATGCCCTCAAAGAGTTATTTCCCATCCCGGACGAATACAAACTCACAGCCGATGATTACTTATCAACCTTAATTCCCTTCTACGGTGAGGTGGCAGCGATCGAAGAACCTTTAGGGGGCTATCGCATTCACGGAACAAATCAATGGGCATTGGCAACGGTCAGCCCAGCCAAGTTTCAACGGTTTGTACGCCATGACTTGCAGAATTATACCTTGCTGGTGAAGAAGGCGACCGAGTTGGGATATGAGGTTCCGCCTGACTTGAAGCAGCGATCGATCGGACGATTGTGGTCACGGATCAACTCATTGCGGCTTGATCCACTAAATCATCCCATTCCTGAAGATCGGGCTTATACGCTGGTTTATCAGGGAATTCGCTCTTTATGGAAGTACTCTGACTTTAACTGGCCAAAGCGGTTAATTTACAGCTTATGGTTTCTCTGGGTTGGGTTTATGCCGCTATCCCTAGCAGAACCCGCAATTACCTGGCTCTATGCACCTCACTACCGTCCGAAAGTGATCAGTTGGACAATTCAGCAATTGCGAACCCTGACAAGCTCATAGCATTAACCTCAGAGAGAAGATGACGATGGCTGGTATCCCTATAACTAAAACAACTACAGATGCTTCCCATCTCGCCAGCGTTGAGACGACAAGAAAATTGCGAGTATTGTTTGTCAGCCATGCTTATGTCGTGGGGGTGAATCAGGGCAAACTCAATGCGATCGCTCAAACAGGAAATGTCGAAGTAGGTCTATTAGCACCAAGCAACTGGAAAGCATTGGAATGGAACCGCCCATTGCCTCTTGAAAACCCCTATCCTAAGCTGCATCTTTACTCCGCACCTGTCTTACTTTCTGGAAAAGGTGGTGCTCATATGTACGCCCCTTGGGATCTCTGGCACGTTCTCAACAACTTCAAACCCGATATTCTTCAGGTGGAAGAGGAGGTGTTTTCTCTCAGCACTTTTGAGCTTGCCCTTTGGAGCCGTCTCACAAAGACACCAATGGTGATTTTTGGCTGGGAAAATCTGGAACGGCAATTGCCCACTCCTCGCTGGTGGATTTGCCAGTTTGTGCTTAACACAGCCAAAGTGATTATTCCTGGTAATCAGGATGGAGCCAACATTATGCGAAAATGGGGCTACAGCGGGTTGCTAGAGGTCATGCCGCAAATGGGCGTTGACCCTAACTTTTTCTCGCCCCATGAACGCCAAGTTACCGCGCACTCAGGATCTGAAGGGAGCAATCGCCCCTTCAATATCGGCTTTTTGGGACGATTAGCTCACTCTAAAGGGATAGATTTGATTTTCGCTGCGCTGCGGGAGTTACGGCAGCGGGGATTAAACGTCTGTGTGACTTTGTGTGGTTCCGGGGCTGATGAAGCCACCCTTAGACAAGAAGCTGAAAACCAGCAGGTTGCTGATTCAGTCATCTGGCGCGGAGCAGTACGCCATGAGCAAGCCCCTAAAGAACTGGGGGCTTTTGATGTGCTGGTATTGCCCTCCCGTACCACTCCTGGATGGAAAGAGCAGTTTGGACATGTGCTGATTGAAGCCATGGCAATGGGGATTCCGGTAGTCGGATCGACTTCTGGTGAAATTCCCAATGTTATTGGGCGATCGGATTTAGTATTTCAGGAAGAAGATGTGCAAGGATTAACGCTGATTCTGGAACGATTGATTCAGGATCCGCAGTGGTGGCAACAAACAAGTGAGTATGGCCTTAATCGCGTCGATCAGCACTATAGCCATCAGCGCATCGCTGAGCGGCTAATTCAACTTTGGCGATCGATCCAAACCCACAGCATCCCGGAGAATTAGTGAGGTGAAAGATTAGTCTAATGCATCTAACGATCGTTCGCCGCGAGCGGGGTAATGCGATCAGCATGGATGTCTATGCTGATAACTTAGTCTCAGAACTGAGACAAATTCGACCAGAGTGGACAATTGCTGAAATCGC
>Ga0335397_10004713_pt1 | contig 17964 bp, 14 predicted proteins | sample MAT04_FD_205740 | JGI IMG/M metagenome (GOLD analysis project Ga0335397, IMG submission 205740) | Freshwater microbial communities from Lake Fryxell liftoff mats and glacier meltwater in Antarctica - MAT-04 (spades assembly) (version 2) ... | reverse complement strand
CAAGCCTATTAGGAATGGAAAGTGAATTTAGCGTTAAAACTAAAACTGTTTCGTGTTGCCGCAGGGCTAAAGCAGCAAGATGTTGCCGAAGCACTCGATGTCACAGTAAATTACGTGTCGATGATCGAGCGGGGTAAGCGCGAGCCTACATTAAAGTACCTAAAAGCATTCTCGCGGCTAGCAAAAGTCCCGCTGGCGGTATTGCTATGGGAGCCGCCAGCAAAGGGAGAAACGAAAGCCGACAACGCGGATCTTTATGCTCGCCTGTCTGCTCTGATGGCTCAATATGCGAACGTAATCGGAGTGAAGCAATCACGATCAACATAAGGACAGCTTCCGGTGGAATGGAAACACCTTGCCGGTATTTCAGCTTTATGCAACACACTTGGCATTTCTGAATCAGACTACCGACTCGCCAGATCGCAGATTAAGCGCGTCTACATCCAAACAATTAAACGCGATATTAAGTCCGGCAAATCGCGCGATATTTGCTACCCACGGCCAGGCAGTATGCTTCAGGCCGTGCAGCACCTCCTCAAGGACAATATCCTTGCAAAGCTACCGATCCTTTCGGAGATTCGCGGATATCTTCTAGAATCGCACAATATCACTACGGCGTCGGACGTTTGCGGTCACGCCTATGTCGGCAAAGTTGACATTTCCAAATTCCATCCGTCGATAAGTGAGGCATGCGTCAGTGCCGTGTTGAGCGAGCACGGGCTATCTCCGTCCTTTGCACGGGAAATTGCGCGCATGGTCACCTACGAAGGGCGGGTTGTGCAGGGGGCGGCAACCAGCAATCACGTCGCTAATCTCGTAATGGACAGCTTGCTCCGGCGAGATGTGAAGGCATTCGCTGATCGCTGCGGAGTCGGGTTCCGCAATTTTGGGGACGACGTGGCGTTCTTCGGACCGGACGCCGCAGCCGTTCGCGCGTGCGTCAAGCGTGCGAAGAAAGCCATCACAAACTTGGGCTTTCAATCGAACGATAAGTGCCGTGACTCGGAGCATCGAGGTAGTGGACGTAAGTTCGTCGGATGTGCTACGGGCCGCGAATTGCCGGACTACCCCCGCATTCAATATCGAGCACTTCGGAAGGAATTGCGCGCCCTTGTGCAATCCGAACGACTGCGTTGTGGCCCAAAGCCCCTCACCTCAAAAGAGCAGCTCAACTCCCTAAAGCACAGGATTGTCTATGTGAAGCGACTGAACCACACAAAGGCGCGACGGCTTATGGATATTTTCTATCGGCTGTGTGCCGCGAGGCGTGAGCACCACGTCGGAGTGCTGAATATGCCAATGCTGGAGCAGGGTTAGGCCAAAATGCAACTAGAGTTTAGCGTTTTTCGGAAAATCGTGGATTCTCCACGGGTCGCGGTCCACGGGCAGGTACTAACCAAGTCCCACATCGTCGATTTGATGCTAGACCTTGCGGGGTACAGCGGTCAACGCTCTATCAGGCTTCTCGATCCAGGCTGCGGAGTAGGCGCATTCACCGTCGCCGCAGCCGTCCGGTTAGTGCGCTCGGATGGTATTCCCAAAGCATTCGATGACGTTGCTGGCTGCATTCAAGGCATCGAGAAGGACAAGGCAACGGCGTCTATTTGCCGCGAGCGATTGGCCGACACCTTGAAAATTGAGGGAGTAGCGAGCAAGTTGGCTACTCGGCTCGCCAATCATTGGGTAACGACAGGCGATTTCCTAGAACATGAGTTTGGCAAGTTCGACCTAGTCATCGGCAACCCACCGTATGTTCGGCAAGAGGCGATTCCAAAAGCGAAGCTAAAACACTACCGGGCAAAGTTCGATTGCTTCTATGATCGTGCCGACCTGTACGTTGCGTTCTTTGAAAAGGGCTTGAAGCTGCTGGATGATGGCGGACGGTTAGCGTTTATCTGCCCCGACCGATTCGCCAAGAATCAGTACGGCAAAAAACTGCGGGCGTTGATCGCTGAACAGTTCGCCGTCGAATGCGTGCTAGACCTAGCGCAAGCATCCCCATTCGAGCAAGACGTTACCAGCTATCCAGGAATCTTCATTGTCAAGCAAGGTGAACAGTCCAAGCACGTCGAATACTTCCGGCTTACCGACGCCACTCCGAAAGAATGCGATTACGTCCGGCAGAAGAAAACGAACGGCATGGTGACTTACCATCGTTACGATGGTTGGTTCAGCGGCGAGCAACAATGGTCTATTGAGTCACCCGATCACCTAGCCTTGCTTCGCCGGCTGGAAGCTGATTGCGTGGCGCTTGGCAACCCTGATTCGGGTTGCCGTGTGGGAATCGGGGTTGCAACGGGCGCGGATCAGGTCTTCATCGTTGACAAGAATTGCGACGAGGTTGAGCGGCAACTACTAATGCCACTTGTGACCACCCGCGACATTGTTTCGGGCGTTGTAAAATGGCGTGGTGAATGCGTCATCAACCCATTCCAAGGTGACACCACGGAATTGATTGACCTGCGGAAGTTCCCCAAGGCGCGATATTATTTCGAGCGATTCCGTACTCGATTGCAGGGTCGCAATGTCGCTAAGCGCGACCAAGAGCGATGGTATCGAACCATTGACCGGGTATACCCAGGCCTGCAACGCTTGCCGAAGTTGCTCATTCCCGACATCAAGGCTGACAACCTGATTGTGATGGAACCTGGCAAGCTATACCCGCACCACAATCTGTACTACGTCGCTTCGGAAGAATGGGATTTGCGAGCGCTTCGTACCATTTTGAGATCGTCGGTCGGCAGGTTTTTTGTTTGGATGTACGGGGTGAAGATGCGCGGCGACTTCCTGCGCTTCCAGGCCCAATACCTTCGCCGCATCTGCATACCACGGCACGAATCAATGAAGAAACGAACAGTCAACAAGCTGTTCTCCGTTGACGCATCGACGGATCAAGACGAAATTGACAGCGTAGTTGCCGAAGTGTACCGCTTGAACGATGCGGACATGTCGCTTGTTCGCGGAGTTGCTGCCTCACGTCGGCAGCGTTAGATGAAGCCGCGAAACTTCGCCACGTCGATTAGTCGAGCAATGAACGGGTGGAAGTCCAGGCGTTTATCTACGGCAGAGAAGTCGAAAGCCCAGTCGTCAACCGTTCTCGGATCAGGTTTCCGCCGCTTGATTGTCGTAGGCGTAAAGGCGATGGCATCATAGTGGATGCCACCTTCCTTCGTTGGTCCTTCGGCCACAAGGTCGATCAGAGACTTTTCGGACTGTGTGATAACGTTTTGCCTACCCTTCGTCTTGCGTTGCTTCATCCCTTCCTTGCGATGCTCGTCAACGTGGGTTAGCTGAAAGAAGTCTCCGCCCTCTTCAATCAAATCCAGGTAAGGTGCGATGCCTTTGCCTTTGCCCGACTTCGCATCACCGGTTCCGGGCTTGCCCTGCTCTGCGATGCCGCGAGCAACAGTGCCATCGAGCATGAAGAAGAAAAACCCGAAGACGGCGGGCAAATGATACAGCCGTAAGACGGCGGAATCTCCAAACGCCTCTTCAATCCGGTTGGTAAAGTTCCGGTAGGCGTTCTGCATGCTCTTGATGGAAATGAGAATCTTGGGTTCACCCGTCAATGGCCAGCACACGTCGAAAGATTTGGAGCGATGCGGACGAAACTTGTAACTTCGAGGTCCGACTTCGGAGGGATCGACTTTCAACGCAGCCGCCAACTGTACACGCCAGAACTTCTCAAAGGCGGTAACATGCTTGGAATCCGTAGTCCCCAGGTTGCGGTCCTTGAGCGGTGCCTGGATCGGTCTTCCTCGCCGCTCGTGCAATTCCTTCATTGACTGATAATACGTGTGCCAGAATTCGGCGCTACTAGCACGTAGCTGGTCATCGGACGTAATGAATTTCTTGGACATGGCTGCCACCGATAGGTAAAGAAAAACCTATCGGTTTCATCGACAGCACGGCATAACCGTGTCGATGAAATACGTGCAAGCGAGGACGGAAAGCGCCTGCATAAACGAAAAAGCCGCAACGACCCCATCGTTGCTTACTCCAATTCCTTTGTGTCGTCCCCTTCCGCTTCATTATCCAGAAACGATTCACCACCCAGATCGCGAATTGCCGCACGAATTCTCCTGCGGCCCTTCTCGGATGCCCCAGCACCTGATTTGACTAGCTCGCCGATAATCTTCTGCCCCAAACGTCGCTTCTCTTTTTCGGTCCGAACATCGGAGACTAAGCGCTCGTATTCGCCCACAATTTGCAGCACTACCGGGTCAACAACATAACCGGCTTTTGTGGCTGCACCTGCTAATTCAATGCGGTCCTTAAAGCGGTCCTGCCCAGTCTGAATCGACTCCTTATTCGACGGTTGAAACAAGCTACTTTGCATCTTTTGCCGCAAGTCCCATTCCAGACGACGCATGTCAATTCCCTTGACTTCTACACCGACTCGCGCAAGCTCCACAATTTCATCTGCTATATCATTAGCGGCTGCGGCCAAGACTGGTTCAAACACAACCGAAACCAGTTCAGCATCGGTCAAGCGCGTTCCCGCAACCCATTCTGCGAGAGTCAATAAGCTCGCAATATCCATATGCACGTTGCTACGGGTTCCCCATAGTGGATTTTGTTGAATTACGCGAAACACGTGATCGTTACTGGCAATGTAGCCGAGCGGCGCAGCGGAGATGCTCCCCGACGAAAGCCGAGCGGCATAGAGCGCGCAGGCCACATGATCTTCGGCACGTTCTCGCATCTGATAATCATCACGAAAAGTTGCCTTTAGGCGGCCATGCTCCTCGCCGTGAGCAAGCGTCTCCACCAGATCGTCATGTGCTGTTTGGTCAGCGGAGTGAACGATTAGGTCAACCTGGAGTTCGCATGGCAGACGTTTGCCCAGCAAGAAAGATGTAAACGACACGGGGTCGTTTGCGTCAAAGTACTTTGCCTTATAGGCTTGAAAATCGCTCTCAGTAGAGCCTGCTTTTGCATAATAGAAGCCACGAACGATTGCGTGCCACACATCCGCATCGACTGCTTCGTCATTCAGGCGATGGAGCCCAGCACCAAATCTCCTGTAAGTCTTGTCGGCGCGGCTCAAATGGCCGACCACCTCAGACAGGACGCTTGTGGGAACTACGAATTTGATCCCCTCCTTGGAAAGTCCATTTAGCGCCTTCACCAGCGAGGGGCTCTCTGGCAACTCTTCAATAAGCGTATAAAGCACCGCATCCGTATCGAGAAGAATCTTGCTTCGCGATAGATTTGCTGCCTGCCACCGTCGGCCAAGCGGGTCCATATTGCGGAGTCCGATCGACGCATACGACCGTGCCAAAAGCGCAAGCGAATCCGCATTCAGCGGGGCACGTACGAAATCAAGTAGTGATGAAATCGCGACGCGCGATACGTCATCGGGCAAGCCGTCACCGAGAATTTCTCGAAAACCTCGCTCCCCCTGCTTTAACTCAGACGCAGCGTCGGCGCTAAGTGTGTCACACGGCTTCACGAGTCGTACTAGCCTTGTCAAGGCAGCCTTCAGATTTCGCTCCAGCCTTCCCTTTTGAGCGTCGTTTAGCTTGTGGCGGGCGTTCACGTCGTCAACCAGCTGTCTAAGCATTTGGCTAAATGCGTTACGAATGCTCTGAAGCGATGTTCCAAGGCTCTCAAACGCTAAATCACTTGGCCGTACTTTCGTTCCGTCGAGGACACATAAGTCTTCACCGGCAAGCCGCTCCAATGCAGCATTTAGCTGTGCGCTGTCTACCGTTTCCCCAGGTAGCAGTTTGCAAATGTGTCCTTTGAGCTTCTCCACGTCGGTCTCCCCGACGGAAACGAGCGCAGCCAGAGCGGTGCGGTCAAACAATGTCGTTCTGACAAGTCGGGCAGCGGCATTCGCGACATACGATGAGAGAGATGCCAATAGCGAGTGCATTAAACGATCGTCTGCATACGCGAGCGGATCACCTTCGTTGAAGAGCCGTTCCACTTGCTTTTGTGGTTCTTCAAAATATCGCAAGTAGATTCCATTCGGACGTGCCAGATGGGGAAGCAGGTACGTCTGATCTCGCAAATCGACTGTGATTCCCTCTTCTTGCGCATGTTTCTGAATCTCCGCGCGAACGGTGCTGGAGACCGGGTCTCGGTAGACTATTGTAAGCCTGTCGAATTCAATTTTGGCTTCTCGAAGCCGTTTGATGGTCTTTTTTAGCTTTGTTCGTTGTGCCTGCTCGGAGGTGATCTGCACGATTGACGTTGTTTGGCGCTCATTATTGTAGAACGCCTCTTCGATGGCATCGGCACCCTGGTCGGCAACTCCACCAAGCTGTCGAAGTGATGGCATGTCGTCGTCCTTCAGGAGTTCACATACGAGCGACTCGAAGTTGCGCCACTCAATTGGGCCTTCAAGTGACGCTCGGATCAAATCGAGACTTGGCATGGGACGTGCCTGGATAAAGGTGGAGAAATGAATGTGTGAATTGTCCATGATCGAGGAACGTCGTCAAGGAACAGATGCCAATACAAACGCTTCCGGCTCAATTTGAAGCACGGATTGCCGGCTTCTTTGTTTTTTTGCGGGTCGAGCGGATTTTGCTTCGGATTATGCCTGGGCAAGTTCGTTATCGGCTGTCATCTCCAATTGTCGATTCTTTGCCTCAAATGCCGATCTCACCGGGCAACCGATACCAATCGAGGTCGCTTCTTTGCGACGTACACTTTCCCAGCGCCTCGCGTTACATTGAACGCAAAGCGGTCGCGGATGCAATTGCTGGAAATGGTGCCAACATGAAACTGCTGACATTGAACGAAGTCGCAGAAACCCTAAGTGTACATCGCAGCACCGTTGCCGAGATGTGCCGCAAAGGGCTCCTTAAGCACCGACGAGTCGGCGTAGGCAGAGGAGTTTACCGGTTCAAGCCGTCGGATGTTGATCAATATCTGTCCGAGCAGTCTGTTCGGCCTTCGGCCCCCATGCCAATGGCATCATTAGGCGATTAGCCTCCGCTGACAGAAACGCCGGGTTCGCGGAGAGATGACCGTAGCGAGTGGCCAGCATTCGGCCGTCCACGTGACCTAGAAGAGTCGCAACAACAGCAGAGTCCTGTCCAGCAACCAATCGCGCGTGGGCGAAGGAATGCCTCAAGCTCGTTGCGGCAAGTCGCGGAATTCTTAGCTTCCTCTTGATACGACGCATTAGGCAATTGATGCTGCTCTTGTTCCAAGGCACGCCTTTGGCGGTCCGAAAGATCGGACCGTCAGGGAATTCGCGGCATAATCGCGTGACAATTTCCAAAGCGTCGCTAGGAAGGTAGACGACCCGCGAACTCCTTTTTCCCTTTGAGTCGCGAATGTCGAAGATGAGCCGATCACCCTGAAGGTGCTGAGCCTCTGCCTTGCGAATTTCTTGAACGCGCATTCCGCTGCTAAGCATGGTTACTAGGAAGTCCTTCCCACGACGGTGATTCACCGCGCCTAGGACTTTTGGCCAGTCGGGCAGCGCAATGAATTCTTGTCGCACTTCGCATCGTGGCTTCTTCATCGCGGCGATGGGATCGTTCTCGATGTAGCCCAATCCCTTAGCCCACGCCATTGCGCCTTTGATCGTAGTGATCAGGACGTTCTTGTAGGTGTTTCCCGCCTTGGGATATTTCTCATCAATCCATCGCTGGACGTGCAGGGGCTTGAGGCGCGATATGGTGAGCCCTGGCTCAATGAACTTCCAGAACGATTTCAGGTGGCGGGTACGAACCTCGCATGTGGTCTCAGCGAGATTGGTCTTGCACCAGTCCCAGTACAAGTCGAGCAACCTTCTGACATGCTCCTCGGGGCCAACAGCAGCCCTGTGACCCGCGAGGAGTTGAGCGTACAGCTCTTTGGCGCGGGCTTCATCCCGGCCGAGGTTGTGCTGCTTGCCTTTGAGTGTGACATACCAGGAGCCATTTTGGCCCCGACGCCACGGCTGGGGAATTTTCATGCGACTCTCCTGAGCTAGGGTAGCTCACGAAAAGCCGGTGAAACATCTGTGCATGTCTTAGTGCATTTATGCACTAAAACATCAGGGGGTCGTCCTAAGTCCTTTGGTAGTAAGTCGGGGCGACATGATTTGAACATGCGACCTCTGCGTCCCGAACGCAGCGCTCTAGCCAGGCTGAGCTACGCCCCGTGGGTCTAAGTCGCGGCAAGATAGCGACTTCGATCTGCGGTTGAACTTGGACTCGGCCGCTCCGCCAGGCAGTCGAACTGCCGGCAAAGCTACCGCTTGTGGGCAATCGGTCGGGGCCGGTCGCCAGTCTCTAATTCCAGTCCAGGAGAATATCAATTTTTCCTTCCCAAGGCAACGGAGGGTCACACGCCGCCGCCGGACCGGCCGATTCGAAGATTTTTTTGGCCCGCCGCCCCGGATATCATGTCCGTATGAGCAAGCCGTCGCCACGGCCTACAGGGCCAACGTCGCTTCCCACCGGACCGATCCTGCATCTAAACTCCGCGATCGCCCAGTGGCCCGCTCGGGTGTCCGCGAAACCGAAACCCTTTCAGTTCACGCTGCGACGCATGCTGATCGTCGTCACGATCATCGCGATCTACATGGCGTACATCGGGACGATGATTCGCAACCACGCGGAAACGCAAGCGGCGCTTCGCCAGAAAGGCGCTGCGGATCACCTCGCAATCCGACGGACAGGCGCAGAGAACGTGTTGGCAATCTGGAATAAATCAGTGGAGCAGCGGAAGGCGAAGCTGGAGGAATCTCGCGGCATAATTTCAATAGAGCGATTCGACCGGCGATCGCTGGAAATTGCCGAGTCCGAGGCGAAGGCGGTTTCCGACTACGAAGCCCGCATCAAGGAAATCGAGGCCGAATACGAAGCCTCGATGAAAAAACTCGATTCCGAATAAGCGAACGCCGCCAGCGCGAGCTGCTGGCCTTCAGTGCACTAGCGGGCGTCCAATCAATGAACAAAACCTACGAGCTTGCGCAGGCGCCCGAGGCATACGCCCGGATGATGAGCGGCAAGGCGCGGTTTCGCGTGGTGTTGAAGATGGGCAAATAGGCGCGCACTCGAATATCGGCGCGTGCTACTTTGCCAACTCCACTTCGGCCACTACGCCGTAGTGGTCTGCCAGATCGATCGTCTTGCCTTCGTGCTCTTGGCGGGCCCGTTGCACGGTTTGGCGGCGGATGGCCGTCTTGGTTCCGCGTGGGTTGAGCAGCACGTGATCGATACGGCCGCCGCGGTGTCCCTTCTTGCGCGCTTTCCAACTATTCTCTGAGTCGACGGTGTATGGGGACTTATCGTCGAGCGGAAAATCCTGCATCTCGTTCGTCGTCAGCAGCTTGGCGTAGAGGTCCGCTTCGGCAGTGTCGATGTTCATGTCGCCGACCAGGAATTGCGGCACGCCCGGCTGCGCGTGTTTCTTGATGATGCCATCGGCGATCTCGGGAATCTCCTTTGCCTTCACTTCGTTAGAGCCGGCTTGCAAGTGTGTGCCAGCGATCTGAAAACGGACGCCGTTCTGTTCCGCCTCGACTAGCACGCATCCTTTTTCCGCTAGGGCGTCCACGCCTTGGACGTTTTTAAAGACGATGTGATCGACGTATTTAATCGGAATCCGGCTGGCAAACAGGATGCCGCCGCTGGTCCCGCTAAAGACTCCCTTGGGGTCGACAGTGACGATGTGAGGAAAGGTCTTCTTCAGGCCCGCTTTTAGCAAGCCCGTCATCTTGGGATCGATCACTTCTTGCAGGCAGACGATGTCGTACTTGCTGTCGTTCAGATATTCGATGATCCAAGGCGCGCGCATCGCTTGCCCTTTGTTCAACGATTCGACGCTGGGAAACGTCGGCAGCATCTGGATGTTCCAGGTCAAAATCTTGAGCCGCTGAGTCGCGTCGGCCGGCTCTGCATGCGCGGCGCCGGCGCCCAACATCGTGATCGCCAAAATCAGACGCAGAACGCGCCCCAAGTGGGATCGAATCCAGGGGAGCGAAGCGAGGCAGGAGGACATGATGTACCCGTTGCGAAGGTCAGTGAGTATAGGGGCGGAAGGCGTGCTGGTTGAGCACGGCCTGAATTCAACCGCCACGGTATTCGCACTGTCAGACCGGGTCAAATGAGGCTATGCCAAATGGCGCCAGCAGCGCCGGCGGCACAGTGGCCTTTGCCTAGATGCTAAGCGGCGTCTGCCGTCGAGCAGCGCAATTGCCGTTGGTGCTGGCAAGCGACACGCATTGAATTTCCAGATTTTTGAGACACTGTAACATTTGGCGACAACGCAGCTTGCAGCGGGGGGGTGTTCCGCCCAACAAGCTCTCAGGTGGGCCGTGGCGCGGGGATTGCTACTCCTGCCGCCACCCTTAACAACTGGCCGCGTTGTCGAGCAGTCGGAAGCGCGTGTGCGCGCTTTGGACGCTGCTGGCAGCGCTGGCCCGAAGCAATCACCTGGTAGTCCATAGTCCTTCTGCGAATGGCGAGATCGCATAGCTGTCGGGCCTGACCGTGCTTTTGGGATCGCTCCCGCGCGGCGTTCGACGGAATCGATGGCGCCCAAGCGTCTGCCCTGGTTTTTGGCCGGTCCGATAAGGCCGAATTAAGCCGGGCGAAACGTTTACTTGCGTATAGTCCGCGTCCAATGTGCTTTTTAACGTGAGGTTCTCTGGTTACCGCCTAACCAGAAGTATCACCCGCGGCTTGGGCGGGCGGTTCGCCGTCCGCTCAAGTCTGGGTGTTTTTCGGCCACAAACGCCATTCTCGACAGCCTTCCGGCTGGCGCGCCGCGCTACCGTTATCACCGGCCGGCACTTTCTGGTTGTCCCCTGTCAGGGTAGGCTTGGGAACTCGGACAAGATCCCTGCCACGCGCTGCACTCTGCTGGCGTGACCAGGGTGACGATGCGCGAAGGACTCCCGGATGCGACAGATCGGTCACGTGGCGGACCCCCAACAGGCGAGCCGCCTGGTGGACTACCTGGCGGCCCAGGGGATCCGCGCGCGGGCAGACGAGCAGCCGTCTGACGCGGGCGTGGCAGTCTGGTCATACGATGAGGACCAGCGAACTCGCGCTCAAGAGCTACTGGCCGAGTTCCAGCTCAACCCGGCCGATGCTCGATACGACGAGGCCGCCGGCAAAGCTCGCGAGATTGCGCGCGAAGAAGCGGCGCGCGACAAAAAAGCCCGGCGCAACATGATCGACGTGCGGGCAAGTTGGAGCAGTGGCGACATGCGCCGCCGCCCAGTAACGCTGGCCTTGGCCCTGATCAGCGTCTTTGTGGCCATGGCGACCGGCTTCGGGAAATCCGCAGACATCAACGGGCTTGCCAACCAGCTTTCGATCGTGCGTCCCGTGCTGGTGCATCGCAGTAATCTCTCGGCCGAGCGGACTCAAGAACTCGATGGTCGCGAACGCCAACAACTTCCGGATGGCGTTTTAGCCTTTGAGCGTTTACCCAGCACGATCCGCAGTCAGCCTTGGCGGCTGGTGACGCCGATATTTTTGCACTTTGGCATAGCGCATTTGTTGTTCAATCTGCTGGCCCTGATGACGTTTGGCTCGCAAATAGAAATGCGTCGCGGCGCCTGGTTTATGTTGCTACTGACGTTGACCGTGGCGATTCCCTCGAATGTGGGCGAATACTACTGGAGCGGTCCGCTCTTCGGCGGGATGTCGGGCGTGGTTTACGGCATGTTTGGCCTCATCTGGATGAAAAGCCGCTATGAGCCCGCCGCTGGTTTCTATATGCCACCGAATGGCGTCCTGTGGATGCTCGGATGGCTCTTACTCTGTATGACCGGAATGATGGGGTCAGTTGCCAACGCGGCGCACTTGGTTGGCCTGGTGATGGGCATGGCCTGGGGCGCGGCGCCCAGTATCTATCGCGAAATCTTGCGTGAACTGCGCCTGCGGAAATTCCGGAAATAATAGACGGCTGCCCGGACGCCCCGATTTGGCATCGGTCGAATTGTGGATCTCGGGCATTGTTCTTAACGCTACTTGTTCGTCCGGCGCGAATCCAAGAAAATCGGCCCGACGCCTGCGAGTAGTTACGCCGCGAGCCTGGCAGGGGGTGACTTCAGGCGCGCCAGCGTTTACGCTGTCGTGTCCCGCTTCTACATCTCCCACCCTCCGCCAACGACATGCCTCGACCGAACGAAGACCCACTTGTGACCAGCGCTCGCCACGAGGCGATCATAGCGCTGTCGGTTTGGGCCGTGGCGACGGTGTATTCCGTCGGCTACTGCGCACTGTATGGATATGGGCGCTCGCCGGAATCGCTGACCTTCGTGCTCTGGTTTCCGGACTGGATTTTCTGGGGCGTGATCGTTCCCTGGTTCTGCTGCGCCGCGATTTCGGTCTGGTTTGCCATGTTCTACATGAGCGACGATGACCTGGGCGTTGCCGCCGAAGGAGACGGAACGGACGAAGGAGACGCCGCAGCCCAGTCGGAGACCACCGCGTCGCCTCCGCATAGCGCCCCGGAACGCGAAAAGGAGTCCGGCAATGGGTGAAGGAGCTGGCTGGGGCGCAATCACCGCGCTACTGATCGTGATCGCCATCTCTGTATGGCTCGGCACACTCGCGCAACGCGCGATCCAAGGCAAGTCGTTCTTGCAGGGCTACTTTCTTGGAAACCGCGGCCTCGGCGCCTGGGCACTCGCGCTCACGGCCACCGTGCAAAGCGGTGGCACTTTTATGGGTTACCCCTCGCTGGTCTATACGCACGGCTGGATTGTCGCGCTCTGGATCGGCAGTTACATGGTGGTGCCGATTACAGGTTTTGGCGTGCTGGGCAAACGCGTGGCACATCTCTCGCGCCGCACCGGCACAGTGACTGTGCCTGACATGCTCCGCGCGCGCTTTGCCAGCCCGACGATCGGACTGATGGCGTCGCTGTTCATCATTGCCTTTATGTCCTCCATGATGGTCGCGCAATTCAAAGCAGGCGCAATCGTCATGAAGCTAACGCTGCCAGGAAACGCCACCTTGGCCGGCCGTGCGAAGGCGCCCACCGACGCGGCGGAGACGCCAACAACCAAGACCGCGGCATCAAATACAACTGCAAGTGATACACCGGCCCCGGCAGGCCAAGGCGCAGCTTCGCCGACGGCGAAACCAGACAAGTTGGAAGCGATCGACACGGCCTATTTTATCGGCCTGGGAGTCTTTGCGTTGACCGTCGTTGGGTACACGTTGATCGGCGGTTTTTTGGCGTCGGTATGGACTGACTTGTTTCAGAGCGTGCTGATGTTGATCGGCACCGTGATTCTGTTTCTGCTGGTGGTTCCTCTTACGCCAGGCGCGGCCATGAGCCAGCCTACGCTCGACGCCATTCAACAGACCGGGCCGAACTTTGCCAGTGGGCCGGGCTTTTCGGCCGATGGCCGCCAGTTTCTGCCCGTCGGCTTGGCGTTCTCGTTCTTCATCGTTTGGATCTTCGGTGGCATTGGCTCGCCGGCTGGCGTTGTGCGTCTGATGGCGTCGCACGATACGCCGACGATTCGCCGTTCGATCGTGCTACTGAGTTTCTACAACTCGCTGATCTATTTGCCGCTGCTGGTGATTTGCATCACGGCGCGGACTCTGCCGATCTTTAACACGCCTGGCGCCGGCGCGATATCGGACGAATTAATCCCTCGTCTGGCCCTCTGGAGCACTAGCGATATCTGGGGTGGATCGCTGATTGGTGGCTTGATTCTGGCGGCTCCCTTTGGCGCTGTTATGGCCACGGTCAGCACTTACCTGGTAGTCATCGCATCGGGCGTTGTTCGTGACATCTACCTGCGGTTCATTCGCCCAGACGCGTCGCAAAACGAAACTCGCCGCGTGACGCAGGCGACGATGATCGCCTTTGGCGTGATGGCTGTGGCGCTGAATATCAATCCAGTTCAATATCTCCAGGCGCTGGTGATCTTCAGCACCGCCACAATGGCCGCTGCGCTGCTGGTTCCATGCGTAATGGCGGCCTATTGGCGACGCGCGACCGTCCCTGGCGTGATCGCGTCGATGATCACCGGCAGCACCACCATGCTGGGCCTTTACGGCCGCGGCTGGTGGATGGCCTGGACCGATCAGGATCAGGGCTACGGCCTGAGCACTTCGTTCCGGCCCTATTTTCTGGCCGGGTTGGAGCCGATCGTTTGGGGCCTGCTGGCGTCGGTCACCGCCGGTATTGTTGTCAGCCTGTTGACCAGACCGCCCGACGCGGAATTGGTTGCCTGGCTGTTCGATCGGCAGGACACGCCAGCGCAACCGGCCGGCGGACAAAAGACTTTGCCCACACCGAATTGAAACGTAGCGCACTCGCCCATGATCGCGCAGGGAAAATCACTCAATGACGTCACACAAGACAAGCCCTTCGGTGAACGCCGCCAAGCCCGCCACGATTGGCTTTGCGCATTGGATGGCGCTGACGGCGGCGCTGTTGGGTTGGCTATTCGACGGGGCCGAGATGGGCGTCTTTTCGATGGTCGGCCGCCGCGCCATCAAAGACTTGCTGGTGACCGATAACGAAGGGACGATCGGTCTCTGGTTCGGCGTGATCACGGCCGGATTTCTCGTCGGCGCAGCCACCGGCGGCGTGCTATTTGGCTGGCTGGGAGACCGGATCGGACGAGTCCGCGCCATGTCGCTTAGCATTCTCACGTATGCCTTGTTCACCGGGCTATGCGGATTTGCAGGCGAGGCCTGGCAAGTGGGTGGCCTGAGATTTATCGCGGCGCTTGGGATGGGGGGCGAGTGGGCGCTAGGCGTGGCGCTCGTCATGGAGATCTGGCCCAACCGCTCGCGCGCGTTCATGGCCGGACTGATCGGCGCCGCGGCCAACGTCGGCTACCTGCTCGTCGGCGCCATTGGACTGGTGCTCAACGAGATGCTGCAGTGGCTGACCGAGACGCTGCCTGCCATGGGGGTTTCGCAGGAGCTGGCCGACCGACTTCTATCGCACGGCGGTTGGCGGCTATTGATGATAGGCGGCGCCGCGCCGGCGCTGCTGACGTTTTTGATTCGCCTCTTCGTGCCTGAATCGGAGCGTTGGGAGCAAGAGAATAAGGCCGGCGCCACCAATCACTGGGCCACGCGCGATCTGTGGGCCGTGCTGATCGGCGCGCTGGGGCCGGCTTTGATTATTGTCGTCTGGACAGACGCCGCGGCCTGCGCCGAGGCAATTGGCCTGCCGATGGGAATTGTCGATTTTCTTGCGGCAAATCCGATCGCCGCGCGCGCAGTAGGAACCTTGCTAGGGCTGTCGATCGCCACGCTGGGTTACACCTATCCGGTAGTGCGTTACGTCGCGCGTCTTGGAGTGGCTGACGCCAAGGCGCCAGTTACCGCCGCGACCGATGGACAAGCCGCGCTCCTTCGCTCGACTGTGCGTCGGATGATGTTGGCCGCAGGGCTAAGTGGGATTGCGCTCTTGGGGACGTGGGGATCGACGCAATGGGTCCCCGCCTGGGCGGACAAGCTCACGCAGGGCCAGGCATTTACGAACGTCAAAGAGTACACGCAGATTTGCACCGCGGCCGGCGCTGTACTGGGGACGATTTTGGCCGCGCTCGCTGGCGATTGGATCGGACGCCGCTGGACTTACTTGCTGATGTGCGTCCTCTCGCTCGCCTCGGCCCTGTGGATGTTTCAGGGACATACGGAGTACAACACTTCGTTCTTGATTGCGTCATTCTTAATCGGCGGGTGCACCGCTTCGTTCTACGGCTGGCTCCCGCTCTACTTGCCGGAACTATTCCGCACCAGCGTCCGGGCGACGGGGCAGGGGTTTGGCTTCAACTTCGGACGAATCCTGGCGGCCATCGGCGCATTGCAGACTGGCAACCTGATGGCGGCGTTTACTGAGGACGTTACGATCCGCGGCCACCAATTCGCCGGCGGCTATCCACTTGCCTGCACATCGATGAGCATGATCTACTTCGCCGGCATGATCCTGATCTGGTTCGCGCCAGAGACCAAGGGGAAGATGCTGCCGGATTGAGTTGATGGACGGCATCATAGACGGTTATCGCTCAATCCGCGGTCGCGTTCTTCAGACGCTCTTCCCAGAACTTTCGCGCCGCCGTGTGATACGTGAGAACCTCGGCGCGTTGCTTGGGGTCGTCCAGCTTCAGGGCCTTCGTACAGTCCGCCAGCCAGTCCAAGAAAAACTGCGACGCGGTCTTGCTGATGCGAGGTCGGTCCCCCACATCCACGTACCACGGCCCGGTCGAGGCGAAGCGGTACGTTTTTTCGACGTCGGCCACGGCCCGCACGAGCACCCAGCCACTTTCAGTGAAGTGAACTTTGGGCAGCTTGCCGGTTTTGGCCAGTTCGTCTAGTCGGACGCTTTGCACAACGCGGCCATCCTTAACGATCTCCAGATAGCTGATCGGATCGCGCGTCGTCAGGCTGAGCGTGATCTCGACATCCAGCTCTTCTCCCTTCGCTGCGGTAAAAACATGCCCTGGCGGCCGGCTGTTGGCGGCCGGATTTACGATCAGCGGTCCATTGGTCACGATTACGCGGCCAAGCTTAAAACCCTTCCACCACGCGGCGTAGTCGAAGTCGTCTTTGTCGACCGCGACGTAAACGCGGTTGTAACCCAATGGGTTGGGCGACACGCCCGTGCCGCTTCCCGCCGAGGGCGGAATCCGCAATCCGGCGTCCAACACGCGATAGTAGATATCTTCAGACCATTGGCCGTTGCCGCGCGGATCTGGCAGCGCCCGTTTGTCTCGCGCTCGGCCGCCGGCCTCGTCCGTGCGCATCTTTTCGCGCTGCATGTGGCCGTTTGCCAGGCCGATAGAATCGACCTTGCGGCTGGCGAGCCAGATGGGCAGGTCAGCAGCGAAGGGCCGCTCGACGTCGATCCATACGCCTTCTTGCTGCGCGGCGGTCATCAAGATCTTGGTCGATGGCGGATAGGCCGCTTTCGCCCCTGGCAGTTCGAGCGGCTCCTTCAGATTGAAAAACAACAGCGAGCTACCGCCGCGCTCGTCTTCGCCACCGAGCAAATCGAAGTAGCGATTGTTATCAAAGCGGACAACTGGATCCTTGGGGAGCGGGAGCTTGGTCCATGCACTTTTGTCATTCGCCCAGGTGATCAGCGGCGCAATGTGGAGATCCTCCGCCTCCATCACCAGCTTGATGTCTTTTTCAGGGCGATGAACGTGCAGGTCGCCGGCCCACCAGCCTTCTTTGGCCATGTCGACCGCGCGGTGCAGTTCAATCACCTGTTCGTCGTCGGCAAAGTCATCGATCGTGAAATAGCCGCGGCGGTCCGTGTATTCTGGTCCGCGCTCCAGCTCGAACGTGTACTGCCCTTTGGGCAGCTTCAGGAGCAGCTTGCCATCGAAGGCAAAGTGATCTTGCCACATTGGCAAGTGCGGAACTCTTTGGACTGTCCCCTTGGCGTTCTTCAAATGCATCCGACAAGGAATTGGCTGGCCTGTCGCGGCATCCACCACCGTGAGCTTCAGTTGCCCGCCACCGGCCCACGCTGAATGCGCGTGGAACAGGGCGCAGCAAAGCGCAACAAGCCATACCAGCCGCGACGGGCGTAAGAGCAACGAGAGCATTGGCCGAGATTCCTGGCGGAGCGAGGCCGCTCCAACCGGCGCGCAGAGGTTGCGCGGAGTTGAGCGTATGCAAGCCTAGCTTGCGATTTATCGCTGCCGACGCGACGACTGGGGCGCGGATTCGCGTCAAGCGTCCGCGTTACCGGGGCTTCCTCTGGTCGCCCCTCGCTTACCTAGGACTCAGTCATCGCGACTATTGGCCGCCGGCAGTTTCAGGCTTGGCTGGCAACTGGGTATCAAACCAGTCGGCTATCTTAACCACTTCTTCGTTGATCGTGGGCCAGGGATGTCCTCCTCCTGGTTTAACGATCAATTCCGCCGCCACGCCCTGCTTCTTGCATGCTTCGACGAATACTTCGGACTGCTGCAGCGGAACCAGCGGATCGGCGTCGCCATGATAGATCAGGAACGGAGGCGCCTTGCTCGTTACCTGATGTGCTGGCGAGATCAGCTTCACGGCT
>Ga0335397_10004712_pt1 | contig 17967 bp, 20 predicted proteins | sample MAT04_FD_205740 | JGI IMG/M metagenome (GOLD analysis project Ga0335397, IMG submission 205740) | Freshwater microbial communities from Lake Fryxell liftoff mats and glacier meltwater in Antarctica - MAT-04 (spades assembly) (version 2) ... | reverse complement strand
GCCCGCCAAGCCCATAGCACCCTCCTGGATCTCGAAAAACGCTATTACCGCGACTATCGAGACAAGACGGATCTTTTGGCCCGCGCCCGGGATCTCGGCACCTCTTATGTGCTGTTCGAAGTGAAAAATCAAAGCGACAAAGTGCTGCCCCGCGCTTTTGCAGAACGTATCCTCGCTATGAGCAAACAGGATCTGGACAGCGAGTGGAAGGCTTTTTACTTCGAAGCGAAAGAAGGCGTGCAGTACGACTATAAAGCGGTGTTCAAAGTCCGCAACATTGATATCAGCCCGGAACGCGTACACGAACGCGCTTATACCGATGAAAAAGACATTCAGGATGGTTGGGATTATGTGCTGGACGCCCGCGGAAACGTGAAAAAGGACACACTCGGCAACGACCTTAAAACCCCGCGCCATGTTCGCATTCGCGCCAACGTGCTGGAAGTTTTTCAAAACAAAGCCGCTCGCCTCGCTGGTACAGTGGAGATCTACGATCCGGCGCAGAACAGTTTGTTGGACCGCCAGGACCTGAGCACCGAAATCCTGTTTGAAAACTATGCCTCCACATTCGTCGGCGACCAACGCGCCTTGAGCGATGCGTCCCGCAGCCGGGTTGGATGCCGACCCTTACCGTTCCCGCCCGACGGCGATATGCTGGTGCAGGCTGCCGATCGCCTGAAACCCAACCTGCGGGATGAACTGCGCCGCAACAGAGCCATTTTGTAAACAAAAAAGGCCACCCCAAGGCGGCCTCTCAAAAAATCCCATCCCCGGGCGGAGCGCAAGCGCCGCCCGGTTTTTTTATACGGCAAAACTTTCACCACAACCACAGGTGCGCGTCGCATTGGGGTTGTTGAACGAAAAGCCCTTGCCATTCAATCCGCCCGAAAATTCGAGCGTTGTGTTGAAGAGGTAAAGAAAACTTTTCAGGTCCGTCACCACCTTGATTCCGTTGTCTTCGAATACCTGATCGTTGGGCTTTGATTGGTTGTCAAAGTCCAACTTGTACGACAGGCCCGAACAACCGCCCGAGGTGACGCTGACCCGGATGAAAAAATCATCGGCTAAGTGGCCGGTACTGCGCACTTCCTGGATTTTTTCTTTGGCACTTTCTGCTATGAAAATCATAATTCCCTCTAGCCCTTTCCAAAAGGAAAGGTATTTTAGTGAATGAATGAAAATACTCGTGCCGGATGCGGCACTAGGCCATTGCTTCAGCCATTTGGCCGGCTACAATGCCATTTTTCTCCTGGTAATCTTTGATGGCTGCTTTGATGGCGTCTTCTGCCAGCACAGAGCAGTGTATTTTCACCGGGGGCAGCGCCAGTTCTTCTACGATGTCCATGTTGTCAATTGTCATCGCTTCTTCCAGGCTTTTGCCTTTGAGCCACTCGGTAGCGAGGGAAGAGGAAGCAATGGCAGACCCACAGCCGAAGGTTTTGAATTTTGCGTCGCGGATCACGCCAGTCACGTCGTCCACTTCGATCTGGAGGCGCATGACGTCGCCGCATTCGGGTGCACCGACGAGGCCGGTACCGACGTTTTTAGCGTCTTTATTGAGGGTGCCGACGTTTTTTGGATGTTTAAAATGTTCGAGCACTTTTTCGCTGTATGCCATAGAGTTGATGTAGTTGAATGGTTTAAAAAGATATGATCAATGCGCGCTCCACTCGATTTTGGTCAAATCTACACCATCCTGGTACATTTCCCAGATGGGGGAGAGTTCGCGCATGTGGTTCACGCCGTTGCGGACAAGTTCGACGGCCTGGGTCACGTCTTCCTCGGTGGTAAAACGACCCAGTGAAAAGCGGATGGACGAATGTGCAAGGTCGTCGCCAAGGCCCATCCCTACCAGCACATAAGACGGTTCGAGGGAAGCCGAAGTGCAGGCCGAACCGGACGAGACTGCAATATTCTGGTTGAACGTCATCATCAGCCCTTCTCCTTCCACGTGTTTGAACGAGATATTGGCCACATGCGGCATCCGGCTGTTCTCATTGCCGTTGACTTTCGTTTCCTCCAGTTTGGTCAGTTCCGCCTGAAGTTTGTCGCGGAGTTTGCTGAGGCGGGCAGTGTCCTGGTGCATTTCTTCGCGGGCAATTTCGGCTGCTTTGCCGAAGCCAACGATCCCTGGCACGTTCAACGTACCGGAACGCATTCCGCGCTCGTGGCCGCCGCCGTCCATTTGGGCAGTTACTTTAACGCGCGGATTTTTGCGGCTGACATAGAGCGCACCGACACCTTTCGGCCCGTACATTTTATGCGCCGTGAATGACATTAGATGTACCCCGATCTCACGAGGATGGGTAGGAATTTTGCCTACTGCCTGGGTCGCGTCGGAATGAAAAAGCACACCGTGTTTTTCGCAGATTTTAGCAATTTCCTCCATCGGCTGGATGACACCGGTCTCATTGTTGGCCCACATCAGCGATACGACAATGGTCGTGGGTTTGATGGCGGCTTCCAGTTCAGCCAGATTGACCAAGCCGTCTTCCTGAACTTTCAGGTAAGTCACTTCGGCACCTGCTTTTTCCAGGTGTTTGCAAGTATCCAGAATGGCTTTGTGTTCCGTCTCGGCGGTAATGATGTGATTGCCTTTTTTGGCGTACATCTCAAATATACCTTTCAGTGCGAGGTTGTTGCTTTCGGTGGCACCGGAAGTAAAGATGATTTCTTTATCCTCCACATCCAGAAGTTTGGCAATCTGCTCGCGGGCATAGTCTACCGCGTCCTCTGCTTCCCAGCCGAATTGGTGGCTGCGGCTGGCTGCATTCCCGTGTTTTTCATAAAAAAACGGGATCATTGCATCCACTACACGTGGGTCACAAGGGGTAGTGGAATTATTGTCAAGATATATCAGTCTACGGTTGCTCATGTTCTATTTAGATTGAATCAATTGCAAAGGTAAACAGGCTTGAATGAAAATGGTTTCCTTTGAAAGAATGAATTACACATCTACCAATCATGCAGCACCACTTTAAAAAAGATTCATCTGAATCCAGCATTCAATCGCCCGGTCTCGAACTGGAAAACCCCTGGCAAACGCTCACGGAACGCACCGCTTACGAAAATCCATGGATCCGCGTTAGTCATCGCGAGGTCATCAATCCGGCAGGAGGGGCGGGCATTTACGGCGTGGTGCATTTCAAAAATACGGCCATAGGCATCGTTCCTGTGGATGAGGAAGGGTATACCTGGCTCGTAGGCCAGTACCGCTATACCCTCGGCCGCTATTCCTGGGAAATCCCTGAAGGAGGAGGGCCGATCGGCACGTCTACGCTCGAATCGGCGCAACGTGAATTGCTGGAAGAAACAGGTATTACGGCCGCCCGCTGGACTCCCCTGCTCGAAATGCACCTTTCCAATTCTGTGACCGATGAGTACGGCGTCGCCTACCTGGCGCAGGACTTGTCATTTGGTGAGGCTGAACCGGAGGACACGGAACAACTTCACGTCAGGCGCATACCGCTTCGCGAGGCTGTGGACATGGTGATGGATGGAAGGATTACGGATGCCCTTTCGATGGTGGCGCTGTTGAAAGTATGGGCACTCGGAATCGTGGAATGACCACCGGATAAAGCATAAAAAACGAGCGCGTCCCGCAGCATGATTGCCGTGGGACGCGCTTTCTGTTGTTGTTGATGGTAAAAATTCGGGGTGGTGCGCTCAATGATGCTTCAAATTGTCGAACCTCCTAGACTACTTTTTAGGCTTGTTGCAACATGCGGTTGCCGCCAATAAGTAGAACGAGCAGAAGAAAAACTAGAATGACCATAGGATTAAACTGTGGTTTGGTGAAGAAATATCGTTTGAACCGATTTTGTAATGATAACGCGGCAATTCCTTTTTTCATACCTCCCTGCACTGCTAATCCTTTGTTAAAATTATGCAGTTTCTCTGTTTTGCAGCGCATAAATTTTCTGTAACAATTTACTGAACAACATAACCAAGCCACAGCCGAGGGGATTGTACCATAAGTAAGGGTCTTTGCTGACAAAGAAAAACAACCCCGCCACGATTCCCTGTGTGATCAACGCTGCCCAGAACACTGCCCGTCCGCCAACACTTTTCAAAAAGAACGCCGTGAAGAAGATTCCAAGAATAGTGCCATAAAATATAGAGCCAATCATATTGACTGCCTGGATGAGGTTGTCGAACAGGTCGGCATAAATGGCAAACACGATGATAAAGACCCCCCAGAACACGGTTGCCCATTGCGATATCCGGTAGTAGTGCTCATCGCTACGGCCGGGCGCCCAGAGCCGGCGATAGAGGTCGGAGACGCTGGTTGCGGTCAGTGCATTCAGTTGCGAAGCGGTAGAGCCCCAAGAGGCGCAGAAAATCATGGCGAGCAACAATCCGATCAAACCGGTCGGTATATGGTTGAAAATGAAACTGATAAACACATAGTCTGTATCCTTGTATTTGCTGTTTAGTTCGGAGCGATACCGGGTCAGGTCGGTATTTTTTAATACTGCAACCGACGGATCGGCTTGGGGATCGGCTTGGTAAATCAATTCTTTGGCTTGAAAACGAAGGTCGCCGCGTTGTTTTTCCAAGGCCTGCAAATCTGATTCGCTGCGGGCGCGTTGTTCGGCGTTTTTGCTTTGGATGGCTGTGTTCAATTCTGTCAGCACAATTTGTTTTTGGGTAAAGAGGCTATCATCGCGCTGCTCCAACTGGGTAAAACTTTCCCGTTGTGCACTGTTTTCTACCCATTTGCGATGAACGTCATTAAAATGCAGGGGCTGGCGGTTGTACTGGTAAAAGACAAACACGATTACCCCGACGGAGAGAACCACAAACTGCATGGGAATTTTGACAAACCCGTTGAATAATAATCCAAAGCGGCTTTCTCTCAGCGACTTGCCCGACAGATAGCGGCCCACCTGACTCTGGTCGGTGCCGAAATAGGAGAGGAAAAGGAAACCCGCGCCGATCATACCCGACCATATATTGTAGCGATCGTTCCAGTCGAAATGCCGATGACCGTCTGCATCTTTCGGAAATCCCCAGTCTATCACCTGGCTTTTACCGGTAGCGCCTGCAATTTGCCACGCCTCCGAGATACCCACTTCAGGAGGCAATTGTCTCAGCACCAAAAAAAAAGCCGTGACGATACCGCCCAGCATGACGGCCATTTGCACTTCCTGCGTCCGGCTTACCGCCGCATTGCCGCCCGATGTGGTGTAAATAATGACAAAAATACACATGACCACGCTGGTCAGTTCCAAGCTCCAGCCGAACATAACGCTCAGTATGATGCTCGGCGCATACACGCTGATGGCGGTCGCCACGCCCCGCTGAATGAGGAACAGTGCTGCCGTTAAAGTGCGCATCCGCACGTCAAACCGTTGTTCGAGGTACTCATAAGCCGTTGTCACACGCAAGCGATAATACACGGGCAACACGAACACACAGAGAAAAATCATGGCGAGTGGCATCCCGAAATAGAACTGCACGAACTGCATCCCGTCAGTGAACCCTTGTCCGGGCGTGCTCAGGAACGTGATGGCGCTTGCCTGTGTGGCCATGATGCTCAAGCCAACCGTCCACCAGCGCAGGTCGTGCTTGCCGGAGAGAAAATCGTCGGGGTTGTGCGCATCATTACGGGTTTTCCACAGTCCGTACAGCACGACGAGGGCCAGGGTGCTGATTAAAATGATCCAGTCTAAAAGTTGCATATATTTTACAGCATTGAATCGTCATTCAAATCATGTCGTCATGGAGGTCATGGAGGGGGTTTGGGGAATTGCGTCTACAATGCCGCAATGACCTAAATGATGAACGACGGACAATCATGAAATGACGAACAGTATCGAAATGGCTCTCAATGACGCCTTACCTCACGGATAGGTAAATAATGACCGCCAGTACAATGATGAAGAAAATCCAGGAACCGATGCTGACGCTGCTTTCCCGATAAATATTGAACATCCGTTCCATCAGGTTGCGCCAGTCGAGGCGGCCTGCGGGTTCGTGAACGAGCAGAAAGTATTTGCGGAAACCCTTGCGCACCTGATCGCCGTGTTTGGTCAGCACCATGAATGTGCTATTGAGGAAACGCAGGTCGAAGAGTTCGCTGCGGCCGTTGATCTCGATGATGATGGAGTTGTAGTTGCCCAGTTGCCGCCAGCCGCCTTTGATGATGTTTCCGTCGAGCGAGAGCAGGTATTCTCCGTTGGGGTTGAAAATGTGCAGGATCGCCTCATGGAATCCGTCCTCATCGCGCACTTCCATCCACCGGCGGCTTTGCCAGTATTGCGGCTCACGCAGGTCTTCTCCGAAACCGATGACATTCGGCAGGATGAAATCCAGGTGCTCGTCGAGCGTACCAAGCCCCTGTGGCAATTCAGGGCTGAATGCGCGGGAAATGTCGCGGGAGATGTCGGAAAAAAAACTCATGAATGGATGGAACGCAGCTGCGCTGCGCAAAAGTCGGAAATTTGATCCTTAAAACGGCCTACCGCAACAAAGCCATTGCAGCAGGGTCGCCGGTAAATTGTTTTTCATACAATTCCCTGTACTTACCATCTTCCATTTGCAACAACGTTTGGTGGGAGCCGAACTCCTGTACTTCGCCTTTATCGAGCACTAAAATATTGGTCGCGTGGCGAATGGTGCTCAACCGGTGCGCAATGATGATGCTCGTACGGCGGGCAATGAGGGTCTCGATCGCATGCTGGATGATCGCCTCACTTTCGGGGTCAATGGACGAAGTCGCCTCGTCGAGAATGAGGATGTTCGGGTCGAACACCAGCGCCCGCACGAACGAAATGAGTTGGCGCTGGCCCATGCTCAGGGTCGCGCCCCGTTCCATCACCTGATAATGATAGCCGCCCGGAAGTTTTTCGATAAATTCATGCGCTCCGATCATTTTAGCCGCTTCCACCACTTGTTCCTCGCTGACATTGCTGTCGCGGAGGGTGATGTTTTCTAAAACTGTACCGGAGAACAGGAATACGTCCTGTAGCACCACCGCAATGTGCCGGCGCAGGGCGAATACATCATACTCGCGCAAATCGTGGCCATCCACCCGAATGTGGCCGCCCTGAATTTCGTAGAACCGGTTGAGCAGGCTGATGATGGTTGTTTTGCCACTGCCCGTGCTGCCGACGATGGCGAGCGTCTCTCCGGGACGAATGTCAAACGACACATCGCGCAGGACGGCATCGTCGTCCACATTGTTGCTGTAGGAGAACCATACCCGATCAAATGACACGGCGCCGCGCAGTTTTTCCGGTGCAAGGGTGCCCGTATTCTGTGTGCTGTCGTTGTTTTCCAGCAATTTGAACACCCGTTCTGCGGCAATAAGACCCATTTGCAGGGTGTTGAATTTATCCGCCAACATCCTGATCGGGCGGTAGAGCATAGATATGAACAGCGGGAATGCCACCAATGTCCCCATGGATACTTCACCGGAAAGCACCCCGTGCGAACCGTACCATACCATGAGGCCGAGCGAAAGCGCTGAAATAATATCTACTACGGGAAAAAAAACAGCGTAAGCGAATATTGCACGCAGGTTGGCGCCGGTGTAGTCGCGGTTGATCTGCTGAAATTTGCGGCCTTCACGTTCTTCTGCATTGAAAATCTGCACGATCCGCATCCCACTGATCCGCTCCTGCAAAAACGAGTTCATCGTGGCGATGTGGTTGCGGACGTTCTCATAACTTTTGCGCACACTGTCTTTGAACTTGATACTGCCCCAGATGAGTAGCGGGAATACCAGCAACACCATGAGCGTTAATTTCCACGACGTGTAAAACATAAAACCCAGCACAGCAACCAGCGTCAGCAGGTCGGAGAGAATGGTGACGCTGCCTTCTGTAAAAATGGTGTTGATGGCTTCGATGTCGTTGATTGTTCGGGTCGTGCTCTGACCGATGGGCGTTTTGTCGAAATAACTGAGATTCAGGCTGGTAATGTGGTTGAACATCCGTACGCGCAGGTCCCGGATCGTAGCCTGACCGAGCCAGTCGGCGTAATAGAGAAAGAAATAGCGCAGAACCGTTTCAAAGATGAGCACGCCCAAAATGATACAAGCAATGAGCGTCATGCCGCGCAAATCGCCGGGCGTGATGTAATCGTCTACCATGACCTGCACCAATTTCGGGCGCAACACCGCCAAAGGTGCCAGTACCACGGTCAGACCTACGGTAGACCAAAAGATCACCCGGTAAGGCTTCACACTCGCCATCACCCGGCGAAACAGGGAAAAATCAAACTTTTGCTTGGAATCAGGCATGCAATCAGGCAGAGGGTCGAAGGTAGAAACAGAGGGCTTTGGATCGAGGGGGGGCTGGAAGGTCTCTGAAACCATAAAGCCGGGACAAAGTTCGCGGATATGCACCTCACAAACGGCTTTTTGGTCGGACAAATCTGTTTTTCTGTCGGAAGTGCTTGCAAAGCCCTTTCGCCGCTACGATACATTGCGGGCAAAATCTGAATCATTCTTTCATCAAAACGAACATCACATGAGTACGCTCGACACATCCACTCCACAAAAATCACTCGTTAGCCGCGCCACCACTGCCGGCTTGTTCATTGCCCTGGCCAGCGCCATTTTCGGTTTGGTTTTTTACGTCACCGGTTGGGATATAGATTCCATGACCAACTCGGGCCTGAATTGGTTCAAGAACGTCACCATGATCGCCATTACCTATTATTTTATCCACGTTGCCGTGCGCCAGCATCGGCAGATTGACCGGGGTGGCTACCTGACGGTCGGCAATGGCATTGGACTCGGAACGCTGGCCGGCGTAGTAGCGGGGGTCGTCGGAGCCATCTGGGCGTATATTTTTTTCACGTTCATCGCGCCGGGTATGATGGATACCATCAAAGAAATTTCCCTGCAACAAATGCAGGAACAGGGTCAGTCTGCGGAGCAAGCCGAACAAGCCATGGAAATGATGTCCTTTTTCTTCTCGTCCACTTTTTTCACGATCATCGTGATCTTTATGAGCGTCTTGTTCGGCTTTTTGGCCGGTCTGATCAGCGGACTTATTTTGAAAAAAGACAAACCCTACCTGTAAAATCCTGTTCATCCTGTGTGATTTTAAATCTTGTAAGAGCGCTTCGTTTTTACGCCATCTACCTGTGGATTTTAACATTTTTTCTGCCCACATTCCCTGTCACATACTGCGTCGAAGCGCACAGACGTTAAAGCCGAACTCCTTCAAAAGGACCTTTACCCTGACCTTTCGTTCTCATCCCACTTTCGGCTCAAAATCTACAAACCACAGACCGACAATTATGGCAAGTGCGCATTACAAAATCCTGCTGGTGGAAGACGACCAGAATTTCGGCGACGTGCTCCGCTCTTACCTCGAAATGCACGATTATCAAGTCACTCTGGCGACCGACGGCGTACTTGGCCTCGAAGCCTTTCGTAAAGGCACCTTCGATCTGTGCATATTCGATGTGATGATGCCGCGTAAAGATGGCTTCACCCTCGCCAAAGACGTCCGCGAGCGCAATCAGGAAGTACCTATCATTTTCCTGACGGCAAAAACGATGAAAGACGACGTGCTCAACGGGTTCAAAATTGGAGCAGACGACTATATTTCCAAACCTTTCAATTCGGAAGAACTGCTGCTGCGCATCCAGGCCGTACTGAAGCGGGTCAACAAAAATTCCGACCCCCGCGACGACCAGCGGGAGTACATCATCGGGCAATACCACTTCAACTACCCGCTCCGGATCCTCACGTTCAACGGCGCCCTGGCCGGTGAGGAAAATCAATGGAAACTCAGTCCAAAAGAAGCTGAACTGCTTAAAATGTTCTGCAAATACATCAATGACGTCACACCGCGCTCGGAAGCGCTCACCAAAATCTGGCATGAGGACAACTACTTCACCGCCCGTTCGATGGATGTTTTTGTGACTAAACTGCGCAAATTCCTCGCGAAAGATCCGGCCATCGAGATCGTGAACATCCACGGCAACGGCTTCCAATTGCTGGTGCGCGAAATGGCGGTGACGAGGAATTGACAACCTGAATTTAAGAGCATAAAAATAGAGAGGGCCGCACTGTTAGGAACGCGGCACCAATAACTTAGTCATTTGATGCCACCCTTTGTTCCATCATACGGCCGCTATTTTTCTTTAAATAGCCCCACTATTCGCAGAAAAATAGTGTTGTCTGATGAAAAAATGGTTGACCTAAAATGACTAAGGAACGGGCAAATAATAACTTGTAAGTTTCAGATAGATTGGTTTTTGCTCAGATGGGCTATCTTTTTGAGCGAATAGTGGGGCTATTTAATCAAAAAGATGGGTCATCTGGGTGAAAAGAAAGCATATCAAATTTACAAGTTATTATTTGCCCGTTCCTTAGATGATTGAACTCAAGACATTCCTGATAGAATGCTTTTTTCTCAGGCTCTTCCTCCAGCAGGTCTGTGAAGTCAATTGAAAAATCAGTGGTTGTCTGTCGACCTTGCTCCAAATATGAGAGAACTTGGTGCCGTTGGGCGGTATGATACCAGAGCGAATGTTTGTTGTGTGTCAGCCGGATCAATTGATTGCCTGTCAGGTGTCCATAACTTTCAACTACAAGATTCAACAGGTCGATTTCATTATCACTGAACTCGTCATCGGAAAAAGGGCATTTGGGTACTACTATGCGGCTATCGCCATCTTCCACACATTGGATGTATTCACCCAATAACACAGGTTCGGAGGATAACTCTACAAAAATATCTCTAGCAACCGGCCCCAGATGCTATACATCGAATTTTAGACCTAGAAACGGGCTGCCCCACTTTTTCACAGAAGCTTCTTCCAGAAAATAGAGTACTTTCAGCAACTTTGTTTTTGGGAGCGGTTTTATCCTCTCTGCGAAGTAAATGATAGCGTTCCCGATTTTGGCTATCTCGCCTTTCGTATAAATACCTTGGTGCATTAGAAACAAATTGTTTTTCAAATATAGGGTATTTTAGCAAGAAGTAAAATTTTGCAACAAAAAAAATCCCGGCGGCGCATCAGCACCACCGGGATTCATATTTTCAAGACGCCGAAAAGTCCAACGTCCAATATCCAACGTCCTAAATCTTACTTCCCGCCCTTCGCAGCCTCAATCACCGCTTTCGCTACCGCATCCGGAGGTGGCGCGTAGTGGCTGAACTCCATCGTGCTGGAAGCGCGGCCGGAAGTCAGGGTACGCAACTGGGTTACGTAGCCGAACATTTCGGACAGCGGCACTTCAGCCTGGATGGCTACAGCGCCACCCATGCGCGTCTCCTGGCCTTTCGGCAAGCCGCGACGACGGTTCAAGTCACCGATCACCGGACCGACATAATCCTCGGGGGTGATGACTTCGAGTTTCATGATCGGCTCCATCAGTTGTGGCTTGGTGGAGGGAGCCGCTGCGCGGAATCCTTCTTTAGCGCACAGCTCGAACGCGATTGGCTTGGAGTCCACTGCGTGCATGCCGCCGTCAATGACTTTCACCCGCATCGAATCAATGTTGTAGCCTGCAAGGATACCATTGTTCATCATCTGGGTGAAACCGTCGGCGATGGGCTTCTGATAGTTTTTATCAATGGCGCCACCGACAATACCCCACACGAACTGCAATTTCTTCTTGCCGCTCTTGTAGTCGTCGCTTTCCAGGAACTCCTCATCGGCAGGGCCGAGTTCAAATTCCATATCGGCGAAGAGACCCGAACCACCGGTTTGCTTTTTCAAGCGTTCGCGGTGCGTCGTGGTTTTGGTCAATGCCTCTTTGTAGTTTACTTGTGGCGCGCCTTGATTGCACTCCACTTTGAACTCGCGGCGAAGACGGTCCACGATGATCTCGAGGTGCAACTCACCCATGCCGCTGATCACGGTCTGGTTGGTGTCCTCGTCGTATTTCACGCGGAAGGTCGGATCTTCCTCGGCGAGCTTGTTGAGGGCCATGCCGAGTTTGTCGAGGTCTTTCTGCGTTTTGGGCTCCACTGCGAGACCGATTACCGGCTCGGGGAATACCATGCTTTCGAGTACGATCGGAGCATCCATCGCGCACAGCGTATCGCCTGTGCGGATGTCTTTAAAACCTACTGCCGCAGCGATGTCGCCTGCTTCCACCGAATCAATCGGGTTCTGCTTGTTGGCGTGCATCTGGTAGAGGCGGCTGATGCGCTCTTTATCGCCCGTACGGGTATTGAGCACATAGGAACCTGCGTCGAGTTTACCAGCATATACGCGGATAAAGCACAAACGGCCCACGAATGGGTCGGTCGCGATTTTGAACGCCAGCGCGGTAAACGGTTCCGTGATCGAAGGTTTGCGTAATATTTCTTTTTCTGTTCTCGGATCAGTGCCTGTTACAGCAGTGATGTCGAGCGGAGACGGAAGGAAGTAGCAGGCAGCGTCCAGGCAAGCCTGTACACCTTTGTTTTTGAACGCCGAGCCACACATCACAGGAGTCATTTTCAGGTCGCATACGGCAGCGCGAACGGCAGCGCGCATCTCTTCGATGGTGATGCTGTCCGGATCGTCGAAGAATTTTTCGAGCAGTGCATCATCGTATGCAGCCACTTCTTCGATGAGTTGCTGGCGCAGTTCGTGCACCGTCTCTTTCAGATCTTCCGGGACCGGAATTTCCTGGTAAGTCATCCCCTGGTCGGATTCATTCCAGATGATGGCTTTACCCATGACGAGGTCTACCACGCCCTGGAAGTTGTGCTCCGAACCGATCGGAACCTGAAGCGGAATGGCGTTGGCGCCGAGTTTCGCTTTCATGTCTTTCACCACCATCATATAGTCCGAGCCGGCGCGGTCCATCTTATTGACGAACGCGATGCGCGGTACGCGGTAGTTGTCGGCCAAACGCCAGTTGGTTTCGGATTGCGGCTCAACGCCGTCAACCGCCGAGAACAGGAACACCAATCCGTCGAGCACACGCAACGAGCGGTTCACCTCTACGGTGAAGTCCACGTGGCCGGGGGTGTCAATGATGTTGAAGTCGTATATCTGGCCGTCTACCGTCCACTTGCACTTGGTGGCGGCAGAAGTGATCGTGATACCACGCTCCTGCTCCTGCTCCATCCAGTCCATGGTGGCTGCACCTTCGTGCACTTCACCAATTTTGTGGGTGACGCCTGTGTAATAGAGAGTACGTTCGGTGAACGTCGTCTTGCCTGCGTCGATGTGGGCCGCAATACCGATGTTCCGGGTAAACCGGAGGTCGTTTGCCATGACTTTATATTGTGATGGTTAAAAAAATGTTCGTGTTGTTGAAAATGGGTCTTGCAAGACACCATTTCGATTTTTAAAAGTTTTGGGAAATAAAGTTGTTCTTTCGCAATCCTGACTCCTAAAAAAACCAATACCGTCGAGACGGGTCAATGCCTCGCGCTAGGCGAAACACAGGGCCATCTCGACGGTAGGAATTTGACGTGACGATCTAGAAACTATCTTGCCTTGAAATGCGCGAATGCACGGTTGGCTTCTGCCATCTTGTGAACATCTTCGCGTTTCTTGACGGAGTTGCCTTCTCCTTTTGCTGCAGCCATGACTTCGGCAGCCAATTTCTCGGCCATCCCTTTTCCGCTGCGTGCGCGGGCATACTTGATCATCCACTTCATTCCAATCGAGATTTTCCGGTTGGCCGGCAATTCGGTCGGAATCTGGAAAGTAGAACCCCCGATCCGGCGGCTGCGTACTTCCACTTGTGGCATGACGTTGTTGAGCGCTTTTTTCCAGACTTGCAACTCGTCCTCGTTGGTGCGGCCTTTCACGATGTCTAATGCACCGTAGAAAATGCCAAATGCAACGCCCTTCTTGCCGTCCCACATCAGGTTGTTAACGAAACGAGTGACCATCGTATCGTTGTACCTGGCGTCGGCGGCCAATAATCGAGGTTTCGGTTTGTGCTTACGCATTTTAAGTTATGAGTTATGAGTTATAAGTTATGAATATTAGTCACAAGTCATAACAACTCATAACTCATCATTCACAACTTAAAAAATTATTTCTTAGCACGCTTCGTGCCGTATTTCGAGCGGCTTTTGTTGCGCTTTTGTACCCCGGCGGTGTCAAGTGCGCCGCGTACAATGGTGTAGCGCACCCCTGGAAGGTCTTTTACACGACCGCCGCGCACCAGCACGATGGAGTGTTCCTGCAGGTTGTGGCCCTCGCCAGGAATGTAGCAGATCACCTCGATTCCGTTGACCAGACGCACTTTGGCAACTTTACGCAGCGCAGAGTTTGGCTTCTTCGGCGTAGTGGTATACACGCGAGTGCAGACACCGCGCTTTTGTGGGCTGGAGTTCAGAGCACGACTTTTGCTTTTGTACTCGACTTTCTCGCGGCTGTTGCGTACAAGTTGATTGATGGTAGGCATACCGTTATTTACTGTAAAATTGATGTAACTCGTTCATAATCAATGGAAAAAACGCCCATTTACGGAGTCTCTTCCAAAAGCGAACGCAAAGGTAACTGAACGCAGCAGAAAAAACCAAGTAACTTTTGAAAATTTCTGGTAAAAGACCCCGGCTTAAAAAAGGTCTTTGCCGGCAAGTTTGAACAAGCCGCCGGTGATCCGGCTGGAGAGTTTCACCGCAAAAGCATACTGTTTGTACTTGCGTTTGAATTTGGGCGCCAGGTCAACCACCTCTTTGAGGTAAGGTTTCTGGGTTACCCGCAGGCCCAGGCCGATTTTGTCGGTGAGATTCAGTTTGTTTTGCCAGGCTTCTGCCTCCCGCAGGATTTTCTCCATGGCTTTTTCATTCTGGTCGTGGTATTTCTGGACATACTTCACTCCTTTCACCGGATTCACGAATTTCAGGTCTTCTTTCATAAACGCTACATAGTCCTGCAACAAACCATCCATTTTCTGCTCGGTAGGCACATTGCTGTCGGCAATGCGTTGGAGATTTTGGTGGTGGTCGGAGAGCCAGCGTTTTTGCTGCCAGGCAGCACAGCCCGGCTGGATGATGGTGGAGGAAAGAAGCAATAAGAAAGCGAGGGTGAAGCGCATGGTCAAGAGTCGAAAGAGATAGTGGTTGAAAAAGGCAATTCTACGCTGACAGGCAGGGTTGAAGTATTCGTTTCGACAAATTTTTCAAATTTTTGCTTTCGCTGAGACTGTCTCATAAGGTTTAAATTTAGACAGGATGGGCAGGATTTTACAGGATTTACATCTTTTTCAAGATTAATCCTGCTCATCTTGTCTGAAAAATTACTTATGAGACGACTTCTTATTTCGCCGTGCGTGGGTGTTACGAACCTGCACTTCTGTGTCATAGCATGGCTCGGGCATGCCCAACTTCGCTCCTAAATGAGCGGGTTTAGGTTTCATTCTTCGTTTTTTTAAAAAAAACATATTACGTTGATTTTCAATTTTTTAAACCATAAAATCCCGCTCCGACTTCCCGGATTTGCCTTTAAATAAAGACGCAAAAACCAGGGAATTCAAAACCTTAATTTGTAGATTTACTTCTTTTTTATCACATTCTAAATTCTACCTAATGGCACAACTTTTGTCACACACACACTTGAGCAAAGACTTTCGAAATGTGTTGGACTATTCATCTTCCTGCTCTTTGTAGTGCAAACCGCTTCTGCGCAGGTGTTGTCTCCCGAATCGCCATATTGTCTACTTATTGCTCTTTGCAGGGAGGTGGGGAAGATCGGGGAGGAGAGCGAGCCATCGCTCCTATCAACGCATTGATTTTGCTCCCAAATCCTGCGCAGGATGTACTTTCTATTATTTCTCAGCAAGACGATCTCAGCATTCATCAAGTGGATATATTCAATGTATTTGGTCAGCGGGTGGAAGCAACTACTTATCAATCCCAGGGTGTTGGCCAAATTCAGGTCAATTTGTCAAGTTTGGGCCAAGCAGTGTATTTTGCTCGTTCCAAAACGTCTCAGGGTATCCTCCAAAATACTTTCATCCTGCAACATTGAGCCTTATGAGACGAATAATGATGATTCTCCTAACGGGGCTTTTTTTTTGCATGGCATGTAATAAGGAACTAGAAACAGAAGTGTTTACGGTGCTGCCTGATGCCTAGGTCGGACCTCAAAAACATGGGTGGGTGAAATCTGAACGACAGGGAATGGACTGGAAAGGGAGTGGTAAATGGAGTTATATTTCAAGTGATTCGTCAAAAATAGGCATTTCATTTAGAACATTTGATGAAGACACTATCCTGCTTGAAAGTCTTAGCTTGGTTTTCATACCTTTGAGAGAAGGTAAGTATACACTTTCCACAGACTTTAGTACTTCTGATAAGCCGAGTGGTGTATATTGGGTCGGGTATTATGACGAAATTGATGCTTTTTACCGCTTAGGAACGGGCAAATAATAACTTGTAAATTTGATATGCTTTCTTTTCACCCAGATGACCCATCTTTTTGATTAAATAGCCCCACTATTCGCTCAAAAAGATAGCCCATCTGAGCAAAAACCAATCTATCTGAAACTTACAAGTTATTATTTGCCCGTTCCTTAGATGGATACCGCAAGAGCTATGTCTGGGTAGACGCTTATGATCCGGTTCGGCAGGTGATCAAAGGCCGTTTTCAGGTGTATTTTTTTCGGGAGCGAAGCAATTTGTTCAACTACCCAAAAGGGGTTTCTTTTGAAAATGGGGAATTTGAAGTGAGTTTGTTGTAATAAACAAAGCCCGTTTCGGGCATCCTTCGCCGGAAACGGGCTTTGTGTTATTTCACGTTTTTTGCTAAACTTCGCCCCACTGGTGCACAGCATTGTTGGAATGGATTCTCATCGGCCGGGCTCCCATGAGATAAAATTTTCTCGCAAAGGCTCAAAGCCATAATTTCAAAACTTGGCGCCTTTGCGAGAAATTTTATCTGCGTTCCATCTCAGGATTTTCCACGGCATCAAACTTCGCCCCCACTGGAGCGCGATACTTTTGAAACGGAATTTTGAGCAACGTCCCCATATTCGAATGCTCTTCGGGTGCCATATATGTGTCAATCCCGAACACGATTTGATCGTTGTCTAACCGTGAAAAGGTGCCGAACAAGCGATCCCAGATGGAAAAAATGTTTCCAAAATTGGTATCGGTGTAAGGCAGGGTGTAATGGTGGTGTACCCGGTGCATGGATGGGGTCACGATCACCCACCTCAGCACGCGGTCGAGCCAGGCGGGCATTTGAATGTTGGCATGGCTAAACTGCGCAAACACCACCGACAACGACTGGTACAAAAACACCAAATAGATCGGCGCGCCCGCCACAACGATGCCTGCCGCTGTAAACACAAATCGGAAAACACTCTCGCCGGGGTGGTGGCGGTTGGCGGTCGTGGTATCTACGTGCGGGTCGGTATGGTGTACGAGGTGAAACCGCCACATCCACTTCACCCTGTGCTCTGCCCAATGCACCAGGTACGCGCCCACCAGGTCGAGCAGAAGCAATCCGAGCACCGTATACAGCAACATCGGCATCTTTGGCAGCCATTGCAAAATGCCGAAATGATGCGCCACCGCCCAGTCGCTCGCACCCAGCAGAATGGCAGCCATCAGAAAATTCACCAGAACCGTAGTGAGTGTGAAAAACAGGTTGATCCCCAGGTGGGAGCCTTTATTGTACTTCGTTCGGAACAACGGAATGCCACTTTCCAGCAGCAAAAAAAAGGTCAGTCCGCCCAGCAACACGGCACTGCGGTGCGACGAAGGGATGTGTGCGAAATATTCGACGATGGATTCCATGACTAAAAAACAGAGGGTGGTGTTTGGTGGGGTAAAAATATGAAAATCTCGTTTCCTGCTTGGGTGTATTGAGTTTTATACACACCACTTCAGGAAATTGTTGGCCAAATATTAAGCATTCGCCTTTATGATGCTCGTGATTTTCGGCAGAATCGAGAAATTTAGATGCTTTTTTAAAATTTACCCGTGTAATTGTACAACTGAAGTTTCATTATTACACGGATAAAACTTAATTTCACAACTACTTTTATTGAACGGGATTTGCAAAGAGTATTGGGCTGGGAGGTGAACAGTA
>Ga0335397_10004709_pt1 | contig 17972 bp, 16 predicted proteins | sample MAT04_FD_205740 | JGI IMG/M metagenome (GOLD analysis project Ga0335397, IMG submission 205740) | Freshwater microbial communities from Lake Fryxell liftoff mats and glacier meltwater in Antarctica - MAT-04 (spades assembly) (version 2) ... | reverse complement strand
AAGCCACGCACTGAGAAGGTTTACGGCCAACCCGATCACGGCCACGATGATGGCATTGTCGTAGCTGATCGGTAGCGGGTTCATCACGCGGACGACCGACTCGTAGACCATGTACAGGGCCACGATGCCGAGGATGATGGCACTGGAAAAACCCGCCAGAACGCCGACCTTCCAGGTCCCGAAGGTGAACCGGGGGTCGGCGGCGTGGCGGCGGGAGTACCAGTAGGCGAACGCGGTGATGCTCAGGGCCGCGACGTGCGTCCCCATGTGCCAGCCGTCCGCCAGCAAGGCCATCGAGTTGGTGAGCCAACCGGCGACGATCTCGCCCACCATCATCGTCGCTGTCAGAAGTACGACCCGGCGGGTGCCTCGCTCGCCGCTCGCATTGCCGGTGTCGAAGTCGTGGCTTTCTTGCCAACGAGTATTGTCGGTCTTGTGCATGGTGTGTCCTCGACGGGCCGGTCGATGGCGACCGGCCCGTGTAACAGGAATAGCCTCGCGTCGTTGTCTCGGCCTACTCCTTGAATTCGCCCGACGACGGCTTGCCGTCGATCTCGCCCGTCACCGCCCCCTCGAAGTCGGCGACGTTCCCCAGACCGGGGTCGGTGCCGACGAACTTCGCCGCCTTGCCGTCCTTCTCGTCCTTGGGCACCATCTTGATGGTCATCGGCGGCACCGCCTTGCCCTCCTTGGTCTTCGTCTCCTTGGTCGTGAGAGTGAACTCCTTCGCGGCCACCGGCAGCGGTTTCGCGTCCTTGTTGTCGCCGGTGATGAGCAGAATCGTGCATTCCTTTGCCGGGTGATCGACCGTGAACTCGGCGTGGTACTTGCCGAGGTCGAGCACCACCCCGCCGTTCGGCCCCTTCCCGTGCGGGGCGTGGTCGTCACCCTTGCTCCCCTTCTTGTCGTCGGCCTTACTCGGAGCAGCCTTCTTGTCGCACCCGGTCACGGCCAGAGCCGCGACCATCAGCCCCAGTCCGAGCATCTTCGCGTACTTCATCGCATCGGTCCTTTCACAGAGGAAGACAACAGGTTGAGCGTCCGTGCCTTTATGCCGCCCGGAGGAGTTCCGCGTCGGAACCCTCGCTGCGGACGAGTCGCTCGGCGTCCTTGCCCGAGAACTTCCAGAACAGTCCGGGGTGGATGAGGAACTCGCAAAACGTCGAGGTCATCAACCCGCCCAGGATCACCGTGGCCACCGGGTAGAGAATCTCCAACCCCGGCTTCTTGCCGCCGCCGACCAACGGGATCAGTCCGATCCCGGCGGTCAGGGCGGTCATCAGCACCGGGGCCAGCCGCTCCAGGCTGCCCCGCAGCACCGTCTCGCGGGAGAAGGGTTGCCCCTCCTGCTTCATCAGGTGGAAGTAGTGTGTCACGAGCAGGATGCCGTTCCGCACCGCGATCCCGCCGAGTGAAACGAACCCGACGAGGCTCGCCACCGTCAGGGTTTGGTTCGTAATCACCAGGGCCAGCACCCCGCCAATGAATGCCGTGGGGATGGCGTTCAAGATTTGCAGCGTGATCCTTACCGAGGGGTACAGCAGCATCAGAACGAGGAAGATGCCCGCGAGTGAAACCCCGGCCAGGACGGAGATGAGTCGGGTTGCCGACCGCTGGGCCTCGAACTGCCCGCCGAATTCCACGAAGTACCCTTCCGGCATCTTCACCGTCCCACGCACCTTCCGCTCGATTTCAGCGACCGTGCTTTCGAGGTCGCGGCCCGACACGTTGCACCGCACGACTTGTTTTCGCCGTACGTTCTCACGGTTCACGAGATTCGGGCCACTGGCCGCTGTGGGAAAGTCGGCGACCTCGCGGAGCCGAATCTGGCCCCGACCGTTCGGGAGGTCGAGCCGCAACTCGCCGAGCTTGTAGGCATCCGAGCGGTACGGCTCTTTCAACTTCATAACGAGATCGAACCGCCGTTGCCCCTCCAGCACCACCGAGACGGCTTCCCCCTTCAATGCGATCTGAACGAACTCGGCGACGAACTCCCGGCTCAGGCCATGGTGGGCGAGGTCGTCGGGCCGCAGGACGACGTGGACTTCGTCTACCCGCTCCTGCGGGTCGATGATCGGCGGCGTGACGCCCGGCACCTCGGCGACCACGTCGCGGATTTGCCCGGCCAGTTCGCGGAGTTTGTCGAGGTCGTCACCGTAAATGATGATGGCGATCTGCGACCGGACCCCGGAGAGCATGTGGCTAATCAGGTGCGAGAGCGGCTGCTCGGTTTCGATCTCGACACCCGGTGCCGCCGCACGGAGGTCGGCCAGGAGTGACTTGAGAAACTCGTCGCGGCGGACCCCGGCGTCGGGGTTCATGGTCAAGATGTACTCGCCGACGTTCACCGGTTCGGCGTGTTCGTCCAACTCGGCCCGGCCCGTGCGGCGGGCAAAGTGTACGACCGGGCCGTTCGGGTTCTCGGGCGATTTCTGCATCGTCTTCAACCGGGTGTCGATCAGGACCGCCGCCTCGTTCGACGCCTTCAACGATGAACCACCGGGCAACCCGACGTTCACCTGAACGCTGCCCTCGTCAAACTTGGGCAGGAAGTCGGCCCCGAGCCGCGTCAGTTGCCAGACGCTCACCGCGACAGCGACCCACGTCAGCAGGAGCAGGATACCCGCCCGCCTCATGCTGAACCGGATGAAGAAGCCAGCGACCCACTTCAAGGCCCGCAACAAGAACCCGTCGCGGTGGCCGTGGCCACCACCGACCTTGGGCATCAGGTAGTACGACAGGACCGGCGTTACGGTCAGCGACACGACCAGCGAGGCCAGGATCGACAGGATGTAGGCGATGCCGAGTGGGACGAATAGGCGACCCTCGACCCCGGACAGCGCGAACAGGGGCAGGAACGCGAGGATCACGACCGCCGTCCCGAACACGATGGCTGAACGGATTTCCCGACTCGCCTGATAGACCACGACGATGGTCGGCTGCGGGACGGGCAAGGCGTTATTCTCACCCAGTCGGCGGTAGATGTTCTCCACGTCCACGATGGCGTCGTCCACCAGTTCGCCCATCGCCACCGCGATCCCGCCGAGCGTCATCACGTTGATGCTCAGTTCCTGGCCGGTGATGATCCCAATCAGACGAAACACCAATGTCGTGACGACCAGCGACAGGGGAATAGCGGTCAGGGTGATGAACGTGGTGCGGATGTTCAGGAGGAACAGGAACAGGACGATCACGACGAGAACGGCACCGATAACGAGGGCTTCCTCGACGTAGTACACTCCCCGGTCGATGAAGCTCTTCAGTTGGAACAGGTCGGTGTTGATGACTACGTCGGCGGGGAGTGCGGCCTCGGAATCCTTGAGAGCCGCCTTCACCTCGTCGGTCAGCTTGCGGGTGTCGAAGTGCGGCTGCTTCACGATGGTCAGGATGACGCCGGGGCTGCCATCAATGCTCGCATCCCCCCGCTTCGGGGCCGGACCTTCCTCGATTTGTGCGACATTGCCGAGCAGTACGGCTCGGTCGGGATTCATCTTCACCACGACCTTCAGGAGGTCGGCCACCACCTTGTCGGGGAGTGGCCCGAGTCTGCCGATCACCCGCACCGGACGTTCGGTCTGGCCTTCTTCAATGAACCCACCGCTGGCGTTCAGGTTGTTCGCATTTATCGCCGCCTCGACATCTTGCAGCGACACCTTGTACTCTTCGAGTTTTGTCGGATCGACCAGCACCTGATATTGCTTCTTGTCGCCGCCCATCACAATCACCTCGGCAATGCCCGACAGCCTGAGCAACCGGGGCCGAACCAGCCAGTCGGCGGTCGTCCGCAAGTCCATTCGCTCTTCAAGGGGAGTGCGGAACGTGATCGAGTGGGACCGCCCACCGTGGATGAACGTCGCGGTTCGCCCCGGTGTGTTGCCTTCCCAGGCGACGTTCAGGACAGCAACCCGTTCCCACGCCTCGGGCCGGTTGCGCTCGCGGGGACGCCAAACGGTAAGGTTGTGTTTCTCTCCGTTCTTCGTCCGTTCGGCCATCAACCCGGTCTGGCCGACCGCGACGAGGTCGCCGCCCTGTGGCCCCTTCCTGCGGTGGATGCCGACGTGCAGGATCTGCCCCATGATGGACGCGGGCGGTGTCATCTGCGGGCGGATGCCCGGCGGCATCGTCACCGTCGCCAACCGCTCGGCGACAACCTGTCGGGCGTACCGCACGTCGGTCTTCCAACTGAACTCGACGTAGATGACGTTCATCCCCTGGCTCGACTGGCTGCGGACGGCTTCCACCCCGGACGCCCCGAGCAAAGCCGTCTCGACCGGTTGGGTGACAAGGGACTCGATCTCCTCGGGCGAGAGGCCGGGGCACTCGGTCAGGATGACAACCCGAGGCCGGTCGAGGTCGGGAAACACGTCGATGGGCAGAGTCGTGGACAGGTAGCCGCCGTACACAAGGACGACGAGACACGCGGCCAGGACGAGCGTGCGGTGAGTCAGTGCAAGTCGGATGACGGCGTTCAGCATGGCGTCACTTCCCCTCGTCTTCGTTCTTGTGGAGACTGCCGTCGGCGTGGATGTGGTAGCCTTTCGGCACCCCGCTCCCGCCTGCCTTGACCATGCGGCTCAACTGTGCGGCACCTCTCTGCACGACGAAGATACCGGGCGGCAGCGAGCCGTCGTTCGCCAGCACGACTTCCTGACGGTCTTGGAGCAGGACGCGAACGGGCTTCCGCTCGAATGTGTTCACGTTCTGCGTGAACACGAACGCCTCCGGGCCTTCGCGGGCGACCGCGTCGGCGGGCAAGACGAACACGTTTTTCACCTCCTCCACTCGAACCAGCAGTCGGACCTTCTGGCCGGGCCGGAACCGCCACAGGGTCTGCGTGCGGCCCTCGTCGTCTACCACCCGCGACTGATTCTCCAGCGGCATCAGGAACGCGAACGTCCGGTTCATCGGGTCGATAGTGTTGGCCATGTGACGGATGCGGAAGGTCTGGTTCACTTCGCCCCAAGCTGCCGCCGCGTCCTCCTGAAAGTCCACCTCGACCGGCCACTTCTCCTTGACGCTCTTCTCCAGCAGCGTCGTCTCGTCGCGGAACGCCCGACCCTCGACGGCGAGTTTCTGGTGGTTGGCGATGAGGCAAAGCGTCTGCCCGGCTTGCACCTGTTGCCCGAGATCGACCTTCAGTTCCTGCACCTCGAACGTCGGCGGATCAGTCGGCCCGACGGCCCCCGGCACCGCGAGCGGGTCCGTGGGAAGTTTCGCCGGACGGGGTGGGACGACGATGGCGACTTCGTTGACGAACTTGCCTTCCGCGACCCCGTCGATGAGTTCCGAACTGAAACCACGATTGAGCAATTCCTGGCGATAGGCTCGCACGGCCACCTGGAGCCGGACGATCTGATTGTCCACCTCGATGAGCCGGGACTCCGGGACGGCCCCAGCGGAAGCCACCAACGTCTTCCGCTGGGTTTGGGCGAACTTGATGTCCTGGGTGGCCTTCAAGAGTTCGGTCTGGGTCAGGTGCAGCGACTCGCTGAGGAGCTTGAGGGTGAATAACACCTCGCCGGGTTGGACGGTGTCGCCGGGGAAGTGGTACACCCTGGCAATCACGCCCGTTGCGGGGGCGACGACACCCCGGTCGCTCTGGCCGGGACGGTCCACCACCATTCCGGGCACCTGAATGGTCTTGCAGAACGTCTGGGTTTTCAGTGGTTTCGCGGTCAGCCCCAGGTTGAGTTGGGCCTGCTCGCTGACGATGACCTTGCCGGTCGGCGTGACGGCTTCGCCCGCCGTCTCGACAGGCTCGATGGGTTGGCCGGTTTGGAGAAACGGCAACCAGTTGTCGCGGGTCAGGTAACCGGCGGCACCCACGCCGCCGAGGATCGCGACATAGGCAAGCGGCTTCAGGAATCGGAGTCGGCTCACGGGTGGAATCCCCCTTGCAGAACGTGGCGTCAATAGAGGCGTTCTGCCTCCGGGCCGCAACAGTACGAATTCCCGTCCGGGTCATCGGGACGTGGACGTTGCGGAGCGTACATCGCCGAGTTTGCGAGGCCGCAATGCACGATGATGAAGTTAAACGAACGAATGGAACGGCATCCGACGCCAGTGATTCACTGGGCGTGGAACGTCCCCGAGCGGGCACGGACCGCTAGATGAGCAGTGTGAGGTGGCGAACGTAGAGTGGGCATTCGGACGCGACCGAATGCGGCGATGGGTGGGGACGAGGCGGTGAGCGGTCGGGGCAGCCAACGACCCTGCCAAACGACACGTTCAACGGCAAAAGTTGCCACGAGAAAACACGGGTGGTGTCGTCAATAATCTGACCGGACCCGGTCGCGATATCTACCGCGACGTGGACGGCGTTATCGTCGTGGTCGGGTAAGGGCTCGGGATAGGTGGGTTCCGCCGTCGCGTGTTCCGGCTCGTCGTCACCCGCGTCGTCGTGGTGGTGATGACCACCGGGACCGTGTTGGTGGTCGTGCGGGGCGGGGGGCTTGGTCGCGTGCAAGTGCGGTCGGTGATCGTGGGCGGGTGGTTCCTTGCCGCCGTGCGAATGGCCGAGGAACGCCGACTGCGTCAGCACCAAACACGGCACCAAGATGAGTGACACTACGCGACGGAACATGTCTCTGTGCCCAACCGTTTCAACACGTATCTTATCCACCCGGTGACTCAAGACCAGCCCTCACTGTTGCGGATGCCGCCACCGAGACACGTTGACTTCTGCCGTGATCCCGCCAATAGTAGTGACATGGGTCGCGTTGCCCTCACACTCTGGTTCACGTTCACGACGCTCCTGAGTCCAGGGGTCTGCTGCTGCGATTTCGCAGCTACTCTTCGAACTCAATCATCCGACCCCAAGCCAGCCCCGTTAACGAAGGCGACGAAGTCGTGCTGCCACAAGGAAGCACTGCCGGGGGAAGATTACGGTCAGCGGCAGCAAGAGCCGGTCAAGCCGCCCAAGTGCCCCTGTGAACACGCGAGAACGACCGCCTCAAGGCCGTGGTCTTCGGCTTCGGCCAGGGCCAAGAACTCTCCGAACACACGGCGGCGAAACCGGCCATGCTGTTCTTCGTGAAGGGCGAGGCGAGCGTCGGCTTGGGAGACGACGTTCAACAGGCCCAGGCTGGAACCTGGGTTCACATGCCTGCGAACCTGAAGCAGTCGATCAAGGCGAAGACGCCGGTGGTGATGTTGCTGGTGTTGCTGAAGTGAGCGGGCGACTACTATTGCGGGCCTTCCTCGTGTGGCTCGTCATCATCGCTGTCGAAACGATCCACGGCATCCTGCGGGGCGTCCTGCTCGTGCCAATCGTCGGCGACATCCCGGCTCGGCAAATCGGCGTCCTCATCGGGTCGCTCCTGATTCTCGGCGTGGCCAGCTTGTTCATCCGGTGGATGGCTGCACGGACGAATCTCCAGCTTCTCGTTGTCGGGCTGCTGTGGGTCGTGCTGACGGTCCTGTTCGAGACCGGGCTGGGGCGGCTCGTACTCGGCCTGCCGTGGGAGCGGATCACCGAGGATTACGACGTGACCCGTGGCGGGTTCATGGAGCTGGGGCTGCTGTTCATGGCGGCAGCACCCTGGTTGGCGGCGAGGCTCATTTCCCGGCCCGCTCCACCTTGATCCACTCAACTTCCATCTTGAACGGCCCGGCCTTCTTGTCGCCCAACATGAAGCCGAGGGCGTTGATCTCTTCGGGTTTTACTGCACCCGCATCCTTCACCGGCCTGCCGAACGAAGTCGCCTCGAACTTGTCGAGCGGGACTTCGACCTCGATCCACTCGTCCTTCTTCGTCTGAACCGTCGTCCGGTACGAGAAGGCGATCAGCGGCTTGTTGAGGTAGAGGTTCAGGGTATACTCCCGGCCATCGCCCCGGACCCTGGCGACCAGCGTATCGCCTTTCTCCAGGCCGAGTTTCTTGGCTTTGGTACGCACCGAGGCGAAGCCGCCGTTGTTTTCCAGCGACAACGTGCCGAAGTACTCCAGCGTCTTCTTGTCGGTGATCTTGAACTTGCCCTCGGACACGCCGCCCATCACGCCGTCGTTGACCGTCTGCCACTCCTTCGCAGCGTCGGGCCCGGTGAAGTCGAACAGGACTTTCGGCTTGTCTTCAGCCATGACGAATGAACCCATCAGGATTAGCAGCGGCAACGGGAGCATTTTCTGAATCATGATCGTCCCCAATTCATTGTCGTAATCGACGACTGGATCACCATCGCCAGCGACACCCACACGAAGTACGGCCCTTGGACGGAAGCGACCCAGCGAGAGTGCGACCACGCACCAGAGGATCGTCGCCATCACGATCAGAATGTCCGCCGCCGCCAGCGAGACATTCCGTAACCCGGCGAAGATCGGCATAAACAGCAGGTTCGCCAGAGGTTGACGGCGAACGGAAGGGCGACCAGCCGGGGAAGTCGGCCACGAAACGCCTTCACGAAAACATACCCAAAGCTGACGAGGATGACCGGGTAGAGAATCTGCCAGATCAGCCCGATGGTCGCCTGGGCGGGCGTCTACGACGGTTTCGCCAAACTGCCGTACCATTCCATCCACGAGATTGTGCTGGGCTCTCAGTTGTATGGCGGCATGGCGATGAACGCGTGACCCTCAATTAAGATGATAGGCTCACAGATCACCGACTCACCATCGGCCATAGAAAATCGGTGCGGTCCCATCTCTTGAGAATGGCGATCGCGGCTGTCGCTTGACTACTGATGTTACGTCTCTTCAGTGCTCACGGGTCAAGCGACAGGATAACAGGCCGTACCCCTGAGATTGCAGGCGACGAGAAAGCATGCTATCGCACGAGGAAAGGACTCTTTCATGCGAGAATTCAGGCAATTCGTCTGGGGAATGGTTGTCTTGGCGTTCCTCACTAACAGCGTTGCTGGGGGGCAAGACCAGTCACCTCAAGTAGAAGCTGCACAAGTGGATGCCCAGATTCCGGCCCAGCCTTTGACCAAGGATGAACGTGCTACGAGCGGTGCATTTGGCGGATCTGGGCCTGGTGGGGGAATGGGTGGACCGGGGATGGGGATGCCGGGATATAAGGCCACATGGTATCCGTCTCGGCCTGTCTCCAATTCGGCGGCTGACCTTGGACTCGTCCGGCAGAATCTTTCGGGGGCTGCTCCGATCTGGCGGGAAGGAAGCGACACGGTTTTGTTGATGGCCGGGGTCCGCAACACGCTGTTCTCCACGGATGCCATCCTTCCCGACACTCAGCGACCATTTCCGAGCGAGTTGTGGAATATCAGCATGGGGCTGACGTACATCCGCAAGTTCGATAACGGCTGGTCTGGCGGGCTGAGTACAACTTTTGGATCGGCCAGTGACAAACCCTTTCACAGCATTGACGAAATGAACGTGAGCCTTTTCGGCTTCCTCCAAATACCTGCGAGAAATGACCGGGACTCTTGGCTGCTCTCGCTCGTGTACTCGCCGGTTGGCAATCTCACCTTCCCGATTCCAGGCATTGCGTACTTGTGGAAACCATCGGATGATCTGCAAGTGAGCATCGGACTTCCGTTCACGGTCAAATGGAAACCGGTCGAGGATCTGACCCTGACTTTTTCTTACATTCCCGTCACGAACATCAATGCTCGCGCAACCTATCGCCTCCGAGACGGACTGGAGGTATACGGAGGATTTGAATGGCTTAACGAAGCGTACTTTCTGGCAGACCGAGCCGTTCAAAAAGATCGATTTCTGGCCTTCGAGAAGCGACTGATTGGCGGCTTCCGGTGGGACATTTGGAAGCACGCCGCACTGGACCTGAACGCTGGCTACGCTTTCGACCGGTACTACGGCGAAGGGCAGAATCAATTCTCGAACTTGCGAGACCAAGTAAACGTCAGCCCCGGAGCCTTCCTCGGAGCCAGCCTGCTCGTCAGGTGGTGACGGACTTCTCGTCGCCCGAGTCGTGAATGACGTGTCGCAGCACCGGCAGGCCGATGAAGGGCTGGGTGCTGGTCGAGCCGGGGGGGCGAGGACGACGAGCCGTTGGATGAGTGGATTTAGCAGGGACTCAAATTCGTGGATACGCTGCCGGTAATAAAGAGACTCAGGGCCAACTGTCCTTGGATTACTGGACCCCCGGCAAAATGGTTAACAGGCTGGCTCCGACAAAACAGGAGGCAAGGATCGCACGTTTTGGTTTGGATTCAGGATCTTCTGTCGAGGCTCTTGCCTGCCATCACGTGGTCGAGACAACGGGAGTCGATTCCTGCGACAAGACACACTTTTCAGCACGGCAGAGCCTTGCTTCATTTCGCAATCTTCAGCTTCGTTCTCTCATGCGATTTCGACGAATGCTGCGATGTGAGGGCTTTCAGGTAAGCGGTTTCTTCTTCCAGCGGAGTCAGCGCATTTGTGACTTCACGCACTGCCCACCCAAGCCCGACGATGAAGAGGCAAACGGCAACCAAGCCCGATGCGAGAGCGGCCAGGCCGAACCATTCGTACAACATTGCGACTCCTGCAAAAACAGCACAGAGCAGGAAGGCGAACCCGAAGCTCACGAGGATGAACGGGTAGAGAATCTGCCAGATCAGCCCGATGGTCGCCCGGGCCGCTGTCCAGCTTGGCTTGGCGAGTTGTACCATTCGGTCCAGGGCATCGGGGGAGTCCGTATCGAGAATGTCGCTCTGGCGGCGGCAGTCACCCGACTACTTCCGGTTGAACTCGGCGTAGAAGTCCCTGGCCTTGGCGAGCAGTTGGTCCTCGGTCGTATGGTGGGCATCGACCACGACCGCCCCGATGACCGTGGCGGCCACGTCCGGGTGGTGGGCCTTCAGGTCGGCGTGCAGCATCTCCATCGCACTGCTCCGACCCGTGCCACCACCGAACAGCAACACCTGGCCCGCCCCCAGCAGCGTCTTGGCGACGGCCTCGTAGAAGCTCTTCCGTTCCGGCTGCCGCTTCCCGTCCGTCCATTCGTGGGCCGAGTGCAGGTGTTTGCCGTACCCGTGCGGGTCGTAGGGGGCGATCCGCTGCGGGACGGAGCCGTGAACCTCGGTGCGATAGACCCGTGCTTCCTGGTGGTCGATCACCACGAGCAGGTGCGGCGCACTGCTGTCGTCTGTTTTCGCCATGATCCGATTCTCCGGGAGAGTGTGGCCTTGTGTCGGACGACGTGATCGGTCGGCGGGGCCAACGGCTGTCCACGGCGTCACGCCTATTTGTACTGTTATGCCCGGTTTCGACCGATTGATCCGGGAGCGAGGCAGACTCACTCGACCTCCATATTCCTGACGAGTTCGTCGGCGAGCGCCTGGAAACTGCGGGCGTACCGGGTCGCTACGGTCCTCCAGTACCCCCGGACGTAGGCCTTCTTGAAGAAGTGGTGGAGGTTCTGCATCTGCTGCCGGGAGGCGGCGAGGCGGATGGCCGAGGGCGGCAGGATCGTCAACTTCTCGTCGTCCACCACGGTGCTGATGGCCGGGCTATGCGGCCTACGTCGCCACCAAGGCGCTGTCGAGCCGGTGGTCGGCAATGCGTTGCGGCTGAGGACGATGTAATTGAAGTAGTCGCGCTTTTGCAAGCCCGTCGAGGTCGGCTCCGAGATAAGAAGCGGCGGCGATGCGGTCATCTGCCCCGTCGTGAAGACCGGCTCGAAGACCGCCATCTGGGGTGAAGCGTCGTCACGACGGACATCCCGAATGGCGTGTTCGCTGCCGACAATCCGGGCCGGGTGATCCGGGAGGTCACGGAGTAAGCAGCCGCCACGTTGGTATGGAAAGTGCTGGTCGCTAAGCAGGGTCACGTCAGGACGCCAAATAGGAGACAAGCGATGCCAACGAACAGAATCCTCATCATCGTCACGAACGTCAGCGACTACGAGAAGGTCGGATACCGGACGGGCTTGTGGCTCGGCGAGATGACCCACTTTTGGGACGTGGCGGAGAAGGCTGGCTTCCAGATGGACATCGCCAGCCCATCGGGAGGCTACGTCCCCATCGACCCGGAGAGCCTTGCGGCCAGCGTCGTCAAGGAAGGCGGCACGGACAAGCGATACGAAGACCGCACCTTCATGAACCGCCTCCTGAACACGATGAAAGTCGAGGACGCCGACCCTGCCTCTTACGACGCCCTTTACATGACGGGCGGGCATGGCGTCTGCTTTGATTTCCCCAAGAGCGTGCCGCTGGCGAAGTTGACGGCCAACATGTTCGAGGCGGGCAAAGTCGTTTCAGCGGTCTGCCACGGACCTGCGGGTCTGCTCGAAGTGAAGCTGAGTAACGGCGACTATCTGATCGCCGGGAAGAAGGTGACGGGCTTCTCGTGGAACGAGGAGGTCAAGGCGGGTCGGGAAGTGGCGGTCCCGCTCAACCTTGAGGAAGAACTGCAAAAGCGGGGAGCCAGTTACGGCAAAGCGTGGATGGCGTTCTCATCGCATGTCGTGGACGACGGGTTGCTCATTACCGGACAGAACCCCGCCAGTGCTGGAGGGGTGGGCGAGGCGGTCGTGAAGAAGCTGCATCGGGCCAAATGACGCCTATCGGTCCGTGACTCTTGATCGCCCGCCGATACCTTACCGCTGATCGGGCGACCGCCGCCTTGCCATCTCGGTCGATTACCACGTTCCCGAATGCGCCGGTTCTGAACTTGGAAGTCCGGAACGAAGTCGATCGGGGGTTTCATCAGGGGCAGCGGAATTGCGGACCTGTTCAACGAGTTTCGGCTAAATGGTGTCGTGTTGCGGAACCGCATCGCCGTCTCGCCGATCTGCCAGTATTCCTCGGACGACGGGCTCCCGGACGACGGGCACTTGGTCCATCTTGCCTCCCGTGCGGTGGGCGGTGCGGCGGTCGTGTGCCGGGAGACGGGCCGACGTTTCCACCGGGCCGACCTCGGACGAGGGCGGTGTGGACAACGGGCGGAAGCGGGTTCAGGAAGCAGCAACGGTTTGAGGGCTGCCACCGCCCCCGACGCTCTGCGGGTCGGCTAGCAGTTTCAAAAGGGCGGCGGGGTCCACCGGCTTGACCATGTGTAAGTCGAACCCGGCCTCCTGTGACTTCTGCTTGTCGTCTTCCTGGCCCCAGCCGGTGCAGGCCACGATTACGATGTTCTTGCCCCACGCCTGTTCTCGGATGCGGCGGCAGGCTTCGTAGCCGTTGAGTTTAGGCATCCCGATGTCCATCAGGATCACGTCGGGCCGAAAGGATACCGCCCCTTCCACCGCTTGAACGCCGTCGTGGGCAGTCTGCGTCTCGTTGCCCATGATGGAAAGCATTTCGGCCAGAGAATCCGCCCCGTCCCGATTGTCGTCCACGACGAGGATGCGGCGGGCGGCGGGGGTCGCCTTCTCGCCCGTGGCAGCGTCCGGCGTGTTCTCCGTCACGGCCTGCACCACCGGCAGACGCACGGTGAACCGGCTCCCCATCCCGTGACCGTCGCTCTCGACCCCGATGGTCCCGCCGTGCATCTCCACCAGCCGCTCGACGATGTTCAGGCCGATCCCCAACCCGCCGTGCGACTTCTCCAACGAACGGTCCACCTGCGTGAACATCTCGAACACCTTCGGCAGCATGGGGGCCGGGATGCCCACCCCGTTGTCCTCGACCACGACGACGGCCTCGGACCCCTGCTGCTCGACGCCCAGCCGAATGCGTCCGCCCCGGTCGGTGTACTTGGCGGCGTTGTTCAAGATGTTGGCGAACACCTGACACAGCCGGGTTTCGTCGCCGTCCACATGGATCGGTTCGTCCGGCACGTCGAGGACGAGTTCGTGGCCCTGCTGCTCGATCAACGGGCGGCTCGTCTCGACGGCGTGTTGGACCACCATCGCCAGCCGCAACCGGGCCTTCTGGAGAACGATCTTGCCCTGACTGATGCGGCTCAAGTCCATCAGGTCGTCAATCAGGCGGGTCATCTGCTCCACCTGCCGCTCCATCATCGACCGGGACCGCTCGATCACTTTTCCGTCACCCTCGGCCAACTTCATGATCTGGAGGCCGTTTCGGATCGGGGCCAGCGGGTTGCGGAGTTCGTGGGCCAACGTCGCCAAGAACTCGTCCTTGCGGCGGTCCAGGTCTGCCAACGCCGATGCCTGTTCGAGCGTCTCTTTTTCCAAGCGGCTGCGGTCGGTAATGTCCCGAATATTGCACTGAATGACTTTGTGGTGGTCCTCCCGGTAGGCATTGGCGACGACCTCGACCTCAACCAGCAGCCCGCCGCTGGTTTCCAGCGGCAAGTGTTCGTAACGAATGTATCCCTTGTCTTGGAGTGTTCGCACAGCGGCTTCGTTGGCCGCTTTGTCGCTGAAAATTCCGATCTCCCACAGTTCCTTGCCCAGGAAATGGTCCTGCGAGTAGCCCAGCAATTCACTCATGAATGGGTTGGTGTCGGTGATCTTTCCGCTCGCTGTGTCGAGGATCAGGATGCCGTCTTTGGCCGACTCGAACAGCCGCCGATAACGAATCTCCGAATCCGCCAACGCCGCCCTGGACACGATCACTTCGTCGTACTGCTGCTGCTGGGTAAGGTCGGAGATCAAGAGACAGAATTTCTGCGAAGGCAGGACACTGGTGGCGAGTGCTGCGGGAAATGTGGTTCCGTCCTGGTGGCGCAGCAGAATCTCTTTGTGGGCCGATTTATTCTCGACATTTCTCAACATGCCGGTGAGCATTGCGTGGTCGGTTTCTGCCGCAAAGCTGTCTATTGTGCATCCTGTCACGTTTTGCACGGACATCTGGAACAGCGCCGCCAAGAACGGGTTGCAGTAGAGAACCACTCCCTCCGCATTCAGGACTGCGACACCTTGTTGCATCGCTTCGACCAGCAAGCGGTACGGACGGTCAGCCCCTTCCAGAGTGTAAACCGTCTCCGCTGAAGCCGAGTGGACGACGACCGCATCGACAATTCCATTCTTAATGGCCTCAACGACCGCCTCGGCTTCTTCGAGTCGCAAGCGCAACCGCTCAATTTCCTCAAGCAGTTCGCCGTTAGTGTTTGGCATGGGTAACACCAAGGATTTCCAGTGGCAGAGGACGGTTCAAGAAGCGATCTGCAAGCCGTGAAGAATGCTTTTCTCGTCAGTCATGTCCCCGATGAACAACCGCATGGGTGACGGGATTTGCTTTACCAGAGTGGGGGCGACCACAATCTGCGCCTGCCGGGCCATCTCCGGCTGCAAATAGAGGTCAATGATCGTCAGCTCATAACGGCCCAGCAAGTAGCGGTCGCAGATGGCCCGGATGCGCTCGACCGCCAGCGTGGAACGTGGCGTGAGACCGGCGACGTACAGAAACAAGACGTAGCCTTCCTGAGAGTGATTCGCCGCCCGCTCCTCGAACGCCTCGGTCGTTGTCTTCCGCTTTGTGCGTGGCTCGCTATCGTCCATTGCTCTCGTCCTCATTTCGTGGAGGGACGGAGTTGCAGGCCGACCAGCGTTCGCTCTGTATCGGACAGGTCGCCGATGATTTTGCGGATCGGCTCGGGCAACTTTCTCACCAGTGTCGGTATGGCGACGATCTGGTCATCCTTTGCCAGCCGAGGGTTCTCGATAAGGTCAATCACTTCGATCTCGAATTCACCGGCAAGGTGTTCCTCGCAGAGCCGCTTGAGGTTGGCGAAGGCAGCTACGGACTTGGGTGATTGTCCGGCGACGTACAGGCGCAGTTGCCAGAGCTTCGGCTTCTCGGTCTGGACCTCGTGAGGGGTCGGATCGGACTGCGTTTTCATTTGCGACCTTTCTTCGGAGAGACGGGAAGTCCCTTGGAATCCGCCTTGCGACTCCGAGCCATTTCGTTACGGCTCTGATCCAGTTTTTCCACATACGCCTGCTCACTGGCGATGTCCCGTTCCATTTCTTCCTTGTCGGTTTGAAACTGCAACTGGAGAACGGCGATTTGAGCCTCCAGCGATTGTTGCCGTCGTGCCAGGTTTTCCCGCTTCCTTTCGGCCTCCAGCCTGCGATCCTCCGCCATCGCCTGTTCCTTGGCTTCCTGGGAAAGTCTGGCCGAACCCGTGAGAACGCCTTCCGGTCCCAAGTAAACCTCAGTGAGCTGGATGCCTCTTTCGGTCAGCAGGAATTCCCGAATCTGATTGCTGTGGGCCATACCACGAGACTTGAGAATGTACAATCCCCGATTGCGCTCGCCGTTGAGTTCGATGTCCCGCAGGAGCATCCAAGTGTCGATCAGCGAGGAAATCGCCACATCCGTCTGCTCCAGGACGCTTCCAGCGTGGTTCAAATTGGTGAGGAGAGCCGTGATCTGGTGTGACTTCAAGTAATCGACCAACCGTATCACCATGGAAGTTGCTTCGGTGTCGGTCCCTGACGAAAGAAAGCTGGTGACTGGGTCAACGATCACTAAATGCGGCTGGAACGCTTCAACTTGCTTGTGAATGCTCGCCAAGTGCATTTCCAAGCCGTTCATCGTCGGACGGGCGACTTGAAAACGCAGCAGACCCTTCTTCACCCACGGCTCCAGATCAAGGCCAATCGACCGCATGTTGCGAAGCAGTTGGGCTTCCGATTCTTCAAAAGCGAAATACAGACAGCGTTCATCTCGCCGACAGCAAGCATTGGCGGCATGACAAGAAAGGCTGGTCTTGCCAACACCCGCCGTGCCGGACAACAGGACGCTGCTGCCTCGAAAAAAACCCTGACCGCCCAGCATGGCGTCCAAGCCAGGGACACCGCTGGAAATTCGCTCGATGGATGCCTGGTGCTGCAACTGGAGCGACGTGATCGGCAGGACGGAGATGCCACCCTCGTCAATCAAGAACGGGAACTCATTGGTGGCGTGGGTCGAGCCTCGATACTTGACAACCCGCAAGCGGCGAGTTGAGATTTGTCCTGCGACCCGGTGATCCAGGGACAATACGCAGTCGGCGACATACTCCTCCAGACCGTGCCGGGTCAGCGTGCCATCACCCCGCTCGGCGGTGACGATGGTGGTGACCCCCTTTTGCTTGAGCCAGCGAAAGAGGCGGCGCAGTTCGGCTCGCACGATGGCGACATTTGACAGTCCGCTGAACAACGTCTCCAAGGTGTCGAGAACGACTCGCTTGGCCCCGATGGAGTCGATGGCATAGCCGAGGCGAATGAACAGTCCTTCGAGGTCGTACTCCCCCGTTTCCTCGATCTCGCTCCGCTCGATGTAAATGTAGTCTACCGCCAGTTTCTTTTTCTCAATGAGGTCATCGAGATCGAAACCGAGAGACCGGACGTTTTGAGCCAGTTCTTCGGCGGTTTCCTCGAAGGCAAAGAACACGCCCGGCTCATTGTGCAGCATGGCTCCCCGAACAAGGAACTCGATCCCCAGGAGAGTTTTGCCGCAGCCAGCGCCGCCGCAAACGAGCGTGGTCCTTCCATGCGGCAAACCACCGCAGGTGATCTCGTCCAGCCCTTGAATGCCGGTCGGACATTTAAGCAAGCTCGCCGGAGGAGACGCTTTCTGTTTCGTGACGGTCTTGGTCAAGGGATAATCCTTCCTGATCGGTTATGACAGGCTCGCCGAATATTCGCGAGGCCGAGAACGCACTCAAACTTTCGCAACTTGCAACCCGGCGAGCATTTTCATCAGGACTTGCGGGTCCACCGGCTTGACCATGTGGTGATCGAACCCGGCGTCGTGGCTCCGCTGGCGGTCGTCCTCCTGCCCCCAGCCGGTGACGGCGATCACGATGACCTTCCGACCCCACGGCTGCTTTCGGATGAGGCGGCACGCCTCGTAGCCGTTGAGCTTCGGCATCCCGATGTCGAACAGCACCACTTCGGGCCGGAACTCCCCGGCCAGTTCGACGCCCTCCTTCCCGTCGTAGGCGGTGCGGGTGTCGTTCCCCATCATCTTCAGTACCATCGCCAAGCTGTCGGCCCCGTCCTTGTTGTCGTCCACGATCAGGATGCGGAGCGACGACTTCGGGGCCGCTGGCTCCTCCTGCTTGTCCGCCGCCTGCGGCCTCGACGCCTCGACATCGACCGGGAGCCGGACGACGAACTCACTGCCCCGGCCCGGCCCGTCGCTCTTGGCCTCGATCCTGCCGCCGTGCATCTCCAC
>Ga0335397_10004708_pt1 | contig 17973 bp, 15 predicted proteins | sample MAT04_FD_205740 | JGI IMG/M metagenome (GOLD analysis project Ga0335397, IMG submission 205740) | Freshwater microbial communities from Lake Fryxell liftoff mats and glacier meltwater in Antarctica - MAT-04 (spades assembly) (version 2) ... | reverse complement strand
GAATGTATCATAATCACTACATTTGTTGTGGGACAGGACTATTATCGCCTGTCCTTTTTTCTCTGTTCGCTTTGTTCTAAATCAACCGTTCCCCAGACAATAATACTCTCCCAACCTCTGGATACGCCCATCTAAACCTTTGCTTAGAGGAGGTTTGAAAAGTAGTCGTTGATCGCGCAGCCTGCCCTGGATTGAAATCCGGGCTAACATCACAAAGTCTGTTGAAACAGACTGAAGAACTGATTGGAAAGGCTTTCAACCCGTTTCAACGGGTTTTGTACTATTAGCCCGGATTTCAATCCAGGGTGGGATAGCAACGAAGCGACGAGACTTTTTATACTTTTCAAACATCCTCTAAGAGGATGTTTGAAAAGTCTGATCAAGCACCTCAATTCTGGAGATCCCCCTAAATCCCCCTTAAGAAAGGGGGACTTTGAGTTCCGAAGCCCCCTTTCTTAAGGGGGGTTGGGGGGATCGAGCGTAAAAGTCTCGTGATTTGCTACTTTTCAAACATCCTCTTAGATAATTCACACGTCTAGGACAATGCCCTGATTCTCGATCGCCAATTTCTCTATCACTAAATGCTGTGGTTGATGCATCAGCGCTTCCTGCACTTTAGCCAGCGTCTGAGCCAATGCAATATCTTCTGAATCTAGCAAACCTAACAAACGGTAAGGCTGATCACGAGTTACAACCGGAAGCTGCTGCAACCCTCGCGCCGACATCCGGGCGATCGCCTCACTCAAAAGCTCATCTGCATGAACATACAAAACTTCGGTGGTGCAAAAGTTCTTGACTGGTTGATGCAGTGCTTCTACAGCCGGGTCGGTTTTAGCTTTCAGCAGCAGCCGATAAAAGTCTTGCAGGGTCAGAATACCGATGATTTGCTCGTCTTCCATAATTAGGGCGCTCCGACAGCGATCGCCGACTAGCCGAGTTCCCGCTTCTAGCAAAGACATTGTGCCAGGAAGCTGCAACGGCAACGGATGCATCGCTTCAGAAACCGTTAGCGCTAATGTTCCAGGTAAAAGAGGCGGTTGCTCTGAAGGCGGAGGTTGAAGGGTGTTGTCAATCACGACTAGAGGACTCAAAATCTCGATCGCCCAATTGCTCAACCCCACCGCCGCCATCAGCGGTAAAACAATCCGATAATCATGAGTTAACTCAAACAATAGCAAAATGGCAGTGAGGGGAGCGCGCACACTCGCCGCTAACACAGCCGCCATTCCTACCATTGCGTATGCTGGAGGAGATGCCAGGGCATTGTGCAGCATGGGGAACGCGATCTCCAGCACCTTGCCGTATATCGACCCGAGGGAAGCGCCCAGAAATAACGCTGGAGCAAACACGCCGCCCACAAAACCGCTGCCAAAACTAATGGCAGTCATTACCAGTTTGACTACCAGCAACGCAACCACAAGTTGCAACGGAAACTGCACATCTTGCAGCATCGACTCAACCGTTTCGTACCCCACTCCTAAAATTTGCGGTAGCTGCAGCGACACTAGCCCTAAACAGGCTCCCCCAATGACCGGATGGAGGGGCTGAGGAATTTTTGCCAACCAGCGAAACCCAGCCACTTGCCCCTGAAAGCACTGCTGAGAGAATCGGAGCGATCGCACATACAGCAGCGATACTACACTCGCCGCCAGACCCAAACCCACATACAAAGGCAGCTCCATCAAACTGCGCACTTCATAGGCTGGTAATGCAAAAGCAGGGCGGGAACCCAGCCCAATTTGCGCAATCCACGCGGCAACCACAGCCGCCAACAGCACGACACTTGCCGCTGATGAGGCAAACGTCGTTCCTAACACTACCTCTAAGGCAAAAAACACGCCTGCAATAGGAGCGTTAAACCCAGCAGCCAAACCAGCAGCAGCACCCGCCGCCAACAACAATCGCTGCCGTTCCTGAGACACCTTTAGCCCTTGTCCCAATAGCAAGCTAAAGTATGCTCCAATCTCCACGCTAGGACCTTCGGGACCCAGAGATGCACCACTGCCCAGAGATATTGAGGCGGCAGTCATTTTGGTGACAGGGTTAAGAAGTTTGAGATCGCGATCGCCCTGTGCCACTTCGATCAAAGTCGTCAGTCCTGGTCCAAAATCTTTGAAGCGCCACCGCATCGCCCCTACCATCAATCCCCCTAACAGCGGAATCAATGCCAACGTCCAATGTCCCCAAGTCGAGAGGAAGCCAGAAACCTGACCAAACATGACCGTATTAATGACGTGAATGAGCGATCGAAACAGCACCACTCCTGCACCTGCGCCGCCACCCACCAGCACCGCCAATAGCAGCACGATCGTTTCAGGACTGGGCTGAAGACGATTGAGGAGATGGCTTAGAGAAAAGGTAGAAGGACTTGAAGCAATTGGCTCAGGTTGAATTAGCCCCTTGGCGTTGGGGGTGAGTGTCATAGCCGAAAGCAGCGCGCAAAATAATCCAGAATCATGAAACCTGATTTTATCTCATTCCTCTATTTTGACGTGATGTGCAGCATTTAGATCTAAATCCCTTCTAAGAGGATGTCTGAAAAGTATCGCCAATCATCTGTAGGGGCGTGGCATTCGGCACAAAAGTCCTCGGACACACCGAAAAATGGCCGTCTAAATGCCGCGCCCTGACTCTCGGATGTCACATCTACGACTTCTCAGACATCCTCTAAGCTTATCCTCGTAAGATTGCCCAATCACGTCAAAATCGTACCGCCCATTAACCGCTGATAGCGATACTCTAACTCTGCCTTCATTAACGCCCATCGTTCGATTGTCGGATCAATCTCGATCACTTTCTGCGCCGCCTCCCGTGCTAACTCCAGCACATCTTGATCTTCCACCAAGCTCGCCAATGCAAAGTCGGGCAACCCCGATTGCCGTGTGCCCAACACTTCACCAGGGCCCCGAAAACGCATATCCATTTCCGAAATAAAGAAACCATCTTGAGATTGTTCTAACACCGTTAACCGTTGCTTTGCCGTTTCGCTTTTAGAACTACTCATTAATAAACAAAAAGATTGATCTGAGCCGCGCCCTACTCGTCCTCGCAATTGATGGAGCTGCGATAACCCAAATCGCTCGGCGTGTTCAATTAACATGACCGTGGCGTTGGGTACATCAACTCCTACTTCAATCACGGTTGTAGAGACAATAATTTGAGTTTGATTATGGCGAAATTTGTTAATGGCTTCTTCCTTATCAGCCGAAGACATGCGCCCATGAAGTAAACCGACATTGAAGTCAGGAAAGACAGATTCTTGCAGGTGTTTGTGTTCTTCTGTCGCAGATTTGAGGTCGAGTTTCTCCGATTCTTCAACCAAGGGCAGCACGATGTAAACCTGGCGACCCTGGGCAACTTGGCGACGAATCAGGTCGTAGGTATCGGGGCGATCGCGCCCTCCCAAAACTGTTGTTTTAATGGCTTGTCGTCCCGGTGGCAGTTCATCAATTTGGCTGACATCTAAGTCTCCGTGCAGCGTTAGCGCCAACGTTCGCGGAATCGGTGTTGCCGTCATAGTTAGAACATGGGGGAAATCGCCCTTTTGCTGTAACCGCGCCCGTTGCTGTACCCCGAACCGATGCTGTTCATCAATTACGACTAAACCCAGCTTTTGAAACTTCACAGGGTCTTCAATTAAGGCATGAGTTCCGACCAACAAAGGCAACTCACCTGTGAGTAATTCTGCATGAATCTTCCTGCGTTTTGAGACTTTAGTTGAACCTGTTAGAAGTTCCACCGACAGATGCATTAAGTTAAACCATTCCACCAGCTTACGGTAATGCTGTTCTGCCAAAACCTCGGTAGGAGCCATTAGCGCTGCCTGATAACCCGACTGAATTGCCGCCAAAATTGCCACAACCCCTACGACGGTTTTACCTGAACCCACATCTCCTTGCACTAGGCGGTTCATGGGCGTAGGCTGCTGTAAGTCGTTGAGGATATCGTTGATAACCCGTTGCTGTGCGCCTGTGAACTTGAAGGGGAGAACTTCGTGAAACTGATCAATTAAATGTCCGGTAGGGGCAAGAGTCGCGCTGGTTTGCTGTTGCCGTTGTGCCATGCGGCGTTTGAGTAAACCGAGTTGGAGATAGAAAAACTCATCAAAAACGAGGCGGCGGCGGGCGGCGGCAAGTGCCTCGCTGTTGGGCGGAAAATGAATATGGGCGATCGCTTCTTGAATCACCACTAATCCCTGTTTTTCGCGCAAAGCATCGGGTAAAGAATCCTGAAGCTGCACCACCGCAGGCAACGCCGCCACCACCGCTTTACGCACTACATCAGCACTGACGCCATCGGTCAGCGGATAAACAGGCACCACTCGCCCCACCTTGATCGAATCAATGGAGGCTTGGGAATGGTCAAGCACCTCAATTTGGGGATTTTCCAGCGTCACGCCATACTTATCACGTTTCACCAATCCAGAGGCGGCGATCACGGCTCCAGGTGGATACATCCGCTTTTGCTGCTGTTGCCAAGCGGGATGCTGGAAGCGGGCACCGGGGAAGAATCGTCCCAGCCTAAGCTGACCGCTGTGGTCTTTCACGACCAGCTCAAAAATGGTGAGTTTGGGGTTACGGGGGCTGCTGAAACAGTTACAACGTTTGACAGTGGCGATCAGAGTGACAGTTTGCCCAGGCTCCAGGTCGCGGATGCTCACCTGCCGGGCGTAGTCCATGTAGTCGCGGGGGTAGTAGTAGAGGATATCGCGGACGGTGTAAAGTCCAAGTTTGGCTAGCTTTTCGCTGTTTCTTGCCCCGATGCCGGGGAGGTAGGTAACGGCTTGGTCGAGGGTAATGGGAACTTTGCGTCCAGGTTCGACGAGAGGGACAGTTTTGGGGACTTTAGTTTTGGTAGAAACAGCAGTTTTAGTAGAAGCAGCGGTCTTCTCAGAAGCAGCGAAGGGCGACGCTCGGGAAGGTGAACGACTTGGAGCAGCGTCTACTCTGGACTTATTTTCGAGGTCTTTGCGGGCTTGGTGGAGCACTCGGCGAGATTCGGCGACCAAGTGCTGGCGATCGGCAAAGTCGAGGTTGGAATATTGAGCAAATTGAGTTGCCATTTCTTGAAAGCGTTGGCGATCGCTCACCGACAGTTCTGCCGGAGGTTCGTTGAGGCTAAAGCTGAGAAATTCGCTGAAGCGGTACTGGTTGCCCATGAGGTCATTAAAGCCTCGTTCGGCTTCAACAGCGAGTGCTTTTTGAAGGCGCAGCCAATCCATCGTTAGTCCCCTATTCTTCATACCAACTCGATCGCCATGCCGCTTCAGCTTGGGCGATCGCTTTTTGTTTATGCTTTTTCTGATATTCTCGCTTGAGTTTGTGGAGACGGGCAGATAATTTGCGAATTTGCGATCGCCCATTCAATGCCATCGGATCGCTAAATTCAATCTCCGACAAACGCAACCGAATCGCCATGACTTGCGTGGTCGATGATTCATGATTAGAAGGCGTTTCAATCACCAGACTGAGCAGATTCGGGGCAGCAGATTCGCTAGAGAGATCGGCTCTAGATGCCACTTCTAAAATGGGTTCGGGCAAGCGTTTAGGCAAAATGTCTGCCTGTTGCAGAGCGCGATTGGTGGCTTGAGAAAGAGTTTGCAGTTCGTCGGAGATCTTCTCCTCTAGGTCTTTCTGCCAGTAGAAAAGATCTTTAGGAATTAAGGGTCTAGAGTCGTCAAATGGCAGATCGGAAGAAGGCGTTTCGTCGGTGGATTCGTTACGAAAAATAGCGGTGAAGAGTTCCTGGTTGGTTTGCTGGGAGCCTAGTTCTGTCTCGTCGTCCGGCTTATCCGGCTCACCAAAAACCGAGTCGATTAAATCCATGCTTTCAGCCTGCAATTCATCAAACTCTGATTGATCATCATCGGCAAAGCCTTCTTGCCTGTCTAGTTCTGTGCGCATTTCTAAAAGGTGCGCAGCGATCGATCGCGCCATTTCTTCAGCATTGGAAGTTTGAACTTTAGAAAAGTCGATCGGTTTAATCACAGTCGTTTTTGCGGCTAGATCGGCTTGCGCTTGCTTGGCAAGTTGCCGCAGGTCGCGCTGAAGCTGCTGCTGTTGGTTGAGCGATAGCGTGAGAAACTGCTGGGGATAGCCCCGCGTGCAAACGTGGTAGCTCGCTAAAATCATCTGCTGGCGAACGGCTTGACCCAGCGCAGACAGATAGCTGCCATAGACGCTGTAGTATTCTTCAGCCAAAGAGGCGATCGCCTGATTCAAAATATCGAGTTCGCGTTCCACCTGTTCAATTGCGCTAACCATTCTATCTATCACTTTGCTTAAGGACATAAAAGGCAGGTCACGCGACCTGCCTTTGTTCATTTCACCTGACAGATGATTGAATCGACTACTTCGTTCCCATTTGAGCAGCAACTTCAGCAGCGAAATCCTCTTCTAGCTTTTCAATGCCTTCACCCATGACAAACCGAACAAAGCGGCGGATCTGAATGTTTTCACCCAGACCAGCAACACTTTTCTTGACCAAATCTTCCACCGTGATGCTCTGATCTTTAATATAGGGCTGATCCATCAACGACAGTTCCTTTAGTCGCTTCTCAATCCGCCCATCGACGATCTTTTCACGCATGGCGGCGGGCTTACTGCCCAGGTCATCACGCCCCAGCTCAATCTCTTTTTCCTTGGCGACCATGTCAGCAGGAATGTCGCTGGCTCTAACATATTCCACGTTAGGACAGGCAGCAATTTGCATTGCTATATCTTTTACTAACGCTTGAAATGCTTCGTTCCGTGCCACAAAATCGGTTTGGCAGTTAATTTCTACCAACACGCCAACTCGTCCACCCGTGTGGATGTAGCTGCCGACCAAGCCTTCAGAAGCAATCTTTCCAGCTTTCTTCTCAGCAGAAGTAATGCCCTTTTGACGGAGCCATTCCATTGCTTTTTCAACGTCGCCCTCGGTTTCGCCTAAGGCTTTTTTGCAATCCATCATGCCTGCACCTGTCTTATCGCGCAGTTGCTTGACAAGTTTTGCCGATATCTCAGCCATGGTTTTCCCTCTGTGTATTTTATCTACGCTTCTTCAGTTTCCTCTTCATCGGCGGGGAAATCGCCTTCGTCATAATCGTACTCTTCGTCATCGTAATCTTCCTCAGCCTCAAGCTCACCATGACGACCTTCATAAATCGCATCTGCCAAACGACCCACAATTAGCTTGATCGATCGAATTGCGTCATCGTTAGCAGGAATCGGAACGTCAACAGTGTCAGGGTCGCAGTTGGTATCTAGCAATGACACGATGGGGATATTGAGTTTCTGACACTCTTGCACGGCGTTGTATTCACGTCGCTGATCCACCAAAAGAACAATGTCGGGGATTTTTCGCATTGCTTTGATGCCGCCGAGGTACTTCTGGAGCTTTTCTAGCTCACGCCGTAAAACCGCCGCTTCTTTTTTGGGCAGAAGGTCGAGTGCGCCTATTTCTTGACGACGCTCTAATTCTTTGAGGCGATCGACCCGAGTTTTGATGGTTGCCCAGTTGGTCAACATGCCGCCCAACCACCGTTGGTTGACGAAGTAAGACCCACAGCGTAGCGCTTCTTGAGCAATAATCCCTGCCGCCTGCCGCTTGGTGCCGACGAACAAAACCTTTTTGCCTTGCTCAGACGCGGTGCGCAGATAAACGTAAGCATCTTCCATTAACTGGGCGGTTTGCACCAAGTCAATAATATGAACGCCATTGCGGGAAGTGTAGATGTACGGAGACATCTTAGGATTCCAGCGGCGGGTCTGGTGACCAAAGTGAACGCCAGACTCTAGTAATTGAGCCAAAGAAACAACGGGCATAATTTGTGTAACTCCATTCGGGTTATTCCTCCACCTAGGCGTACTTCTAAAAGCTCAGTTTGAACTTTTAGAAACACCCGAAACCATAGGTGTTATGGAAAATTTTGACAGCTTTCTAAGCGTAGCACAGCGATCGCCGTCGTAACCTAAACCTTGCCTTAAAGAAATGTCTACTTATCTGATGCTTACCTACCTGATGCTTACTTATCCTAATGAAACAACTACCGCATTGCTCCCATCGTATTTTTCCAAGCCAATTCCTTACACAAAATTTCTAGCGCCCGTTGTTCAGCGCCGCTAAATAACTGACTCTCTGCCAACTCGTTCAAAACTTGCTGCGTGAGTTGTGAGGCAAAACTTCCGCCAAAGCGAAGCAAATGACTGTAGTAAGAAAACTGCGGCTTTTGGTCGCGATTTAAGTGAAAGCGATAAATTTCGTCAGAGTTCATTAGAAAAGCGGGCGTGTTGACTGGAACTACGACGCGCGGAATACCGTGAACTCCGTACAGCAAGCCATCGTCTTCTGCCATTGCCCCAATTAGGACAATTCCCAAAAGCGTCCGCGTCTCTGAAATCAAATCTGGCGTAAACAACGGATCAGGTTCGCTAGAAAGACGGGGGCCATTGCTCATAAACAGCGGATTCATCAACTGAGAATTATAAATGATGCCTACAGCCCAGTTTCTAACCGTCGGTTCTTCTAATTTAACGAAACAGCCAAACCCATAATCATCGGCTTGGGGCGGGTAATCCACGTCAATTTTGTCATCTAACTGAACCACATAATCGCAGTGAGTATTAGACTTGACCACTTTGCCCAACTGCCGATCAAACTGCATGGTAAATCTCCTTAAGGCTTTGATGCTTTAAGAATAGCGCTCTAATACAGATTTACTGCTATTCAATGGAAGTTAAAAGCTAAGCTGATTTTTACGTGCTTTAACAAGCTCCGGGCTTAGTCAGCAGCACCACGAACGTTTTCAAAATGATTTGGAGATCGTACTTAGGAGTCCAGTTCGCCTGATATTGCAAATCTAGATTGACAATTTCTTCAAAGTCTTTAATATTCGATCGCCCACTGACTTGCCATAGCCCCGTCAATCCAGGCTTAACATTTAGCCGCTGCCAATGGCGATCGGTATAGTGAATCACTTCATCGTGGGTGGGTGGACGAGTTCCGACCAAACTCATTTCTCCTACCAAAACGTTCCAGAACTGAGGCACTTCATCTAGACTAGTCCGGCGCAACAGCCTACCTATACGGGTAATGCGCGGGTCTTGCTCGTTCTTGAAAATCAGACCTTCTGCTTCGTTATGAACCAGCGCCTTCAAATGGTCAGCATCCTTCACCATTGAACGAAACTTTAACAACGTAAAAGAACGACCTTGCAACCCGTAGCGCCTCTGTTTGTATAGCACTGAGCCAGGGCTTTCAATGCAAATGGCGATCGCAATCGGCAAAAAAATCATCGCCAAAATCATTAACCCAGCGATCGCCCCAACAATATCAATCAATCGCTTTGAGGCGCTGGCAACCGATCTGTGAGGAACCGAAAACTTAAAGACGGAAGGTAGCTCACCCACTATAAAGGGGGAATCAACCCTAGACGCAGCTTCTTGAACTCCGTAATCGGTCATTGTTAAAACTCACAAAATACCCGTATTTCTACGTAAAAATATATCCCTATTTGCTTTCAAAGCAAATTCTACAGTTGAACCTTTACGGGAACTTTGCATTTAGCCAAGAAACCTGGAAGATTTATAAAATTTCTGTGAAGCAAATTGGGTTTACCCGGAAAGCTCAGTTGCTAGCAATAAGGCGGACGTGCTCAAAAAAATTGGCGCATGGATTGATGAATTATTTCTAAAAAGTTACAACAAAATAGATACAACAAATTTTCATTCCTGGTTCTCATAAATCGGAGCTTGTGAAGGCGATCGCCCCTCTTGTTTTTAAGGAAGTTAACCTTTGTTTAAGAAATTGTAATGTTCTGTAGCGTTATTTGAAACACTGTTATTCTCGATACACATTCTTAAACATTTTCATTAATAAGCCAAGGAAAAACTTATGAAAGCATCAAAGCATTTAGGTGAATCGGTTGCACTAGGCCTGCTTCTAGTAGTAGTCTGTGCGAGTTTTGTGGGCTACATGTTCGTGCAATCAGGTGCTTTATAAAAGCGGTAATTAAAAAACGTAAGCGGTAAATTAGGGGCACTCAACATTATGGTTCAGTGCCTTTTTTATGACTTCAATACTGACTTACCTTTATAGAAAGTATGCCTGAGCGCGCAGTCCTTTTAGCAAACCCTTTACTTAGAAGCATCTGGGCAGATATTTTGTGGTGAACAATTTATTAGGATGAGATAGAAGGGCACAAACCTGGTAAATTTAGCGGAGTACCCGTAGAAATAGACGCAAGCAGATGAAAGTCTTAGTTATTGGCGGTGACGGCTACTGCGGTTGGGCGACCGCATTGTACCTTTCCAATCGAGGTTACGAGGTTGGTATCCTAGACAACATGGTTCGGCGGCACTGGGACATGGAGCTTTGCGTCGAGACCTTAACCCCGATCGCCCCGATTCAGTCTCGGATTCAACGCTGGAAAGACCTGACAGGCAAGCACATTGACCTGTTTGTGGGCGACATCACGAACTATGAGTTTCTCAGTCGCGCCATGCACCAGTTTGAGCCAGAGGCAGTGGTGCATTTTGGTGAACAGCGATCGGCTCCTTTTTCGATGATTGATCGAGAACATGCCGTGTTGACTCAGGTCAACAACGTGGTTGGCACGCTCAACCTTTTATATGTCATGCGCGAAAGTTTCCCCGATTGCCATTTGGTCAAGCTGGGCACCATGGGCGAGTACGGCACTCCTAACATTGATATTGAAGAAGGCTTTATCACCCTTGAACACAATGGACGCAAAGATACGCTGCCCTATCCTAAGCAGCCGGGCTCGTTCTATCACCTTAGTAAGGTGCATGACTCCCACAATATTCACTTTGCCTGCAAGGTGTGGGGGTTACGAGCCACCGATCTTAACCAAGGCGTTGTTTACGGGGTGCTGACTGAAGAAACGGGTATGGATGAATTACTCATCAACCGTCTAGATTATGACGGGGTGTTTGGTACCGCTCTCAATCGCTTCTGTATTCAGGCGGCGATCGGGCATCCATTAACGGTGTACGGCACAGGTGGGCAAACCCGAGCATTTTTAGATATTCGGGACACAGTGCGGTGCGTAGAACTGGCGATCGCCACTCCAGCAGACCCTGGTAAGTTCCGCGTCTTCAACCAATTTACCGAACTCTTCGGCATTGGCGATTTGGCAATGATGGTCAAAAAAGCCGGATCAACGCTGGGCATGAATGTAGAAGTGACTCATCTAGAAAACCCTCGGGTTGAGATGGAAGAACACTACTTCAATGCCAAAAATACCAATCTCCTTGATCTAGGCTTACAGCCTCACTTCCTCTCTGACTCTTTGCTAGACTCGCTGCTAAACTTCAGCGTTAAGTACAAGAGCCGAGTGGATGAGAAGCAGATCTTGCCCAAAGTAAAGTGGAAGCGATAAGTCTGGAACAGTAAGGGAGTAGCAATGAAATAATGTCCCGATCTGCCCCCTAAATCCCCCAATTTTGGGGGACTTTGAAAGGCTCGGAAGTCCCCCAAAATTGGGGGATTTAGGGGGCTAGAAAGCTAACGCATCCCATTGGGACTTTATTTCAATGCAGATCCCTAACCATGAAGGCAAGCATCTGGACGTTGCTATTGCTGGTTGTTCTACCCGGTGCTGCCTTAGGTGGAACCAGCACCTACTTTTTATTTCCAGATTGGGCGATGCTAACGGTGAGTCATCAGAACTATCAAAAGCTAGCAGCGTCGCCCGTTTCTACATTGCGTGACTTGGCGATTGCGGAAGCAGCCGAAAATCGTCATCGCATCAATTGCTTTGCCGAAGGCGTCGGTGCCTTACTCGGCGGCATCATTCTATCCGTTGGAATTCATGGCATCTGCACGGTGTCAACTCAGCCTGATCGACCGTCTTAATCTCAGCCCAAATCGCCTTTAAGAGCCAGTCTACTTATGCGAATTGCTTTGTTTACCGAAACTTTTCTGCCCAAAGTTGATGGAATTGTGACTCGCCTGAGTCACACGGTGGATCATTTACAGCGATTAGGCAATCAGGTGCTAGTGGTTTCCCCCGATGGCGGACTCACAGAATATAAGGGAGCCAAGATTTATGGTATCCCTGGGTTTCCGTTGCCCCTCTATCCTGAACTCAAGCTGGCGCTACCGCGTCCATCAATGCGCCAAGTTTTAGAAACGTTTCAGCCTGATTTGATTCATTTAGTGAATCCGGCGGTGCTGGGTTTGGGGGGATTGTATTACGCCAAATCGTTAGATGTGCCGTTAGTTGCGTCTTATCATACCCATTTGCCAAAGTATCTAGAACACTATGGACTAGGGATGCTAGAAGGCTTTCTCTGGGAGCTTCTAAAAGCAGTTCACAATCAGGCACAAATCAATCTTTGTACTTCAACTGCTATGCAAGAGGAGCTAATGAGTCATGGCATTGAGCGGGTCACAGTGTGGCAAAAGGGAGTCGATACAGAGTTATTTCAGCCCAACTTAGGTAGCCCAGAAATGCGATCGCACCTCACCCAAGGGTATCCTGAAAGTCCCCTCCTGCTTTACGTCGGTCGTCTTTCAGCAGAAAAAGAAATCGATCGCATCAAACCTGTCCTCGAAGCGATTCCTAACGCCCGATTAGCCTTGGTCGGCGATGGCCCCTACCGCCAAGAACTCGAAAAACACTTTGCTGATACCCCGACTCATTTTGTGGGCTACATGACGGGGCAAACCCTTGCCTCAGCATTTGCTTCTGCAGATGCTTTTGTCTTTCCTTCTCGTACGGAAACCTTGGGATTAGTGCTGTTAGAAGCAATGGCGGCGGGTTGTCCGGTGATTGCGGCGAACGCTGGAGGAATTCCTGATATCGTTTCCGATGGAGTTAATGGGTATTTGTTTGATCCGCAGGATAAGGGTGGAGCGATCGCGGCAACCCAGCGCCTCCTTTCCCACGCAGACGAACGCGAAACTCTGCGGCGAAATGCCCGACTAGAGGCAGAGCGCTGGGGCTGGGCAGCAGCAACGCGGCAACTACAAGGATTTTATCAAACAGTCGTGGAACGATCGATGCCGACCGCTGCTTAAGCAATTTCCCTGACCGCAGCCTGCGCTTCTCGACGCAGCCCCGTAGCAATCCGAAAGAGTTCTTGCCCTGTATGCAGATAGTGGTCGTCATAACTAGTCGTAAACCGTTCTAGTTCATCAACGCCATCACTGACTTGGTTCAGGCAATAATACAAATGAGCTGCAACCCCCGCTACATTGGGCGGGTTGGGCAGCGAACTGAAGGCGTGCTGGGCTTTTTGCAAATAATCTCGGCATTCTTCTAAATAAGCTTGAAAGACTTCTAGCAGCTCATCATCAAACGGATCGGCAGCAAGCGCATTGATCTGAGCTTTTAAGGGCTTCAGCACCAAATTAAGCCATCGGATGATGGGTTGATAAACCTGTTTCAGCCAAAGATTGAGATGCTCATCAGTATCTCGCCCCGATCGCCGCTTTTGATACTGCTTTTGCGCTTCGGTCGTTCGCTCTTGGCGGTCGGGGCGACGAGCGGTTGCACCAAACCCAGCAGAGGCTTTAGAGGAGTAATTGATTTGGCGATCGTAAGATTGCCGCTTAAACGGATCGCTTAAAGTCTCATAAGCAACGTTCAACTGCGCAATCTGCTCATGGCTCGCAGAAGCTGAGTGGGTATCTGGGTGCAACTGCTTGGCAAGCCGACGGTAGGCTTGCTTGATTTCTGCCTGACTTGCCGTCTGGCTAACCTCTAGAGTGGTGTAGTAAGTATTTGACATACGCCTATTTTATCGGCATTGTCCCTATCCTAAAATAGCGGGGGCCACTAATTCTGAATCTTGAAACAGTGGCGTGCTTAGGTAACGCTCACCAAAGCTAGGTTGAATCATCACAATCAGCTTGCCTGCATTTTCGGAACGACGACCTACTTTAATGGCGGCTGCCAGAGCTGCACCACTAGAAATACCAGACAGTAGACCCTCCTCACGGGCAAGGCGACGACCATAGGCAATCGCCTCATCATCGCTAATCGTAATGACCTCATCAATCAACTCAACCTTCAAAACTTGGGGTACAAACCCCGCTCCAATGCCCTGAATTTTGTGAGGGCCCGCTCGCCCACCCGATAAGATCGGGCTGTTGGCAGGTTCAACGGCGATCGCTTTAAAGTCAGGCTTTCGCTGCTTCAGAACTTCCGCTACGCCTGTAATTGTGCCGCCTGTACCTACGCCCGCCACTAACATGTCCACCTGCCCATCTGTGTCTTCCCAAATCTCTTGGGCAGTCGTTTCACGATGAACTTTAGGATTCGCCATATTGCTGAACTGTTGCAGCATATAAGCATTAGGCAGAGAATTAACAATCTGCTGCGCCCGTTGAATGCATCCGCCCATGCCCTCAATACCAGGAGTCAGCTCCAACTTTGCCCCATAAGCCCGCAACATTGCCCGTCGCTCAGAACTCATAGTTTCTGGCATCGTCAAAATTAACTGATACCCTTTTGCCGCCGCCGTCATTGCCAGCGCAATCCCTGTGTTCCCAGAGGTGGGTTCAACTAAAATCGTTTTCCCTGGCGAAATTAGTCCTTGCTGTTCTGCGTCCTCAATCATGCTGATGCCGATCCGGTCTTTCACTGAGGCGGATGGATTCATCCCCTCTAACTTCACGACGATTTGAGCGACGCATTCTGCAGCTTGAGGAATGCGGTTCAAACGCACCAGCGGAGTGCGACCAATCAATTCAGTAATGTTATTAGCAATGCGCATAATCATGTGAGGGGTGGAGGAACGGGAAATGAAGCTGCTCAAATGTAATACATAATGTCTAGCCGCTGTCTGGCTTCTCGCTTCTCGGCGATGTCTTGCAGCGTATACTTTTGCAGAATTGCATCCGAGGCTTGTCCTGCTTCCTGCCAAACTTCCCGAACGATAGCACCTTCAACAGACTTTGGCTCTCGATGAGCATCAGGAGTCTGAGAATCAGAGCCTTCAATGCATTTGATAACTTCAAACAGAGTAATTTTCCAGGGTTCTCTAGCCAAGATGTATCCCCCTTTTGCACCTCTCTGACTACGAACAATTCCGGCGCGTCTAAGTGTGGCTAAGAGTTGTTCTAGGTAGCGATCGGGAATGCTTTGCTCGGCAGCAATTTGTCGAATTTGTAAAGGTTCACCATTGCTATATCGAGCAGCCAGCTCTAAGAGCGCCAACAGCGCATATTCGCTTTTACAAGAAAGTTCCACAGGCAAAAAAGAGAAATAAGAATACCTCTTTAGTATACCCCGGTTCTCCAGTGGGGTTTGTAGAGTTAAGTTTTCCAAACATAAAGAAGCTCAAGCCTATGAAGGAGCTTGAGCTTCTTTATATTAGTTCAGAACTCTTAAGAGTTCTAGGTTAGGTTCTCAACCACTTACTTAGAACGAGAATGTCGTTCTGATTGCACCTACGAAGGTTGCATCATTGTTGCTGTCGTTGTTAGGGCTGTCGATGTAGATCAGACCAGGGGTAACAGAGATGTTATCGCTCAACTGAAGTCTGTAGAAGACTTCTCCCACAATCGCGTTGTCATCATCTAGACCTAGTGCCAAATCAGAATCATAAGGAGCGACACCTGCTAGTACACCCAGCATGTTGCCCTTACCACCCAAATCACGAATTGCCAACGTTGCTTGGTAGCTCCAAACATCGTAGCTGCTATTGCCGATGTCAATAATTGGAGTATAAGCAGCGTTACCACCCACTTCAAACTTACCGAATTTGAAGTTGAACAAAGCGCCATAGGTGTTAGCAACAGCAGGACCACCCGATCCACCGTCACTAATGCCAATAGTTTCGCCACCACCGAAGCCAGTGCCGCTGTAACCATTGGCGTAAACTACAGCAGCATCCAAGAAATCGCTAAGGTAGGTCAACTGAGCTACGATACCGTAATCGCCGTTAAACAGACCTGCACCAGGATTTGAGCGCTCTGCTTCAGCAGCAGAATAACCAAAGTCAAGGCTGAGGTTATCTGCCAATTGAACGATCGCACCAGCACCAGCACTTCCAGGAATGAAGTTGTAGGGGGTAGGGCTACCAAATTCGGTTAGAGAACCGCCACCATCATTGTCGAGAGGGCTAATGCTGCTGGCAACCCAGTCAGAGTCAGAATAGCCTTGAGCTGCGACCGTTACATCAATACTGCTTCCCAAGGGGAAGGTGTAATACAACTTGTTCAGAGTGACGTTATCACCTGAACCAGAACCAATCGTCCAATTCGTTCCGCCAAATCCATCGAAGTTGTCGATATCGCGGGACTGAAGACGCGCTCTCAACAGGTCATCGCCAGTGAAGCTGGTGTCGAAGTTTAGACGAACGCGGTAGCCTGCAATAGTCTGATCGTCAAATGCGTCATCTTCGTCGATGGGTACACCCACGATAAAGATGGTTTCGCCCTTCAGCTTGGTTGTGGTAGAGAACTGGTTTGCTTCCAGTTCAGCTGTACGAGCTTCGAGAGAGTCAACGCGACCACGCAAGGTTGCGAGTTCAGCCGCGAACTCTTCTTGCAAGCGCTGGAGGGTTGCCAAGTCTTCTTTGGTAGCTAAGTCAGCGGTGCTGGCAGCAATCAAGTCGCTGATGCGGTCTAGGCAGGAGCTTAAACCAGCGGCGAACTCGTAGCGGGTCAAGGCGCGGTTACCTTGGTATGTCAGGTTAGGATAACCGACGATACAAGCGTACTTTTCGACCAGATTTTGCAGTGCGGTGTATGCCCAGTCGCTAGGACGAACGTCGGAGAGGCGATCGATGGTCAACCCACCAGCTTGAGCCAAGCCACTGTTGCCTTCGTTATTGTACTGGATGACTTGATTGAGCGAGTCTACGCTAGGTGCAGCAGCAGGCGCAGCTTCTACCGCAGGTGCAGGTGCTGACTGAGAGATCTGTACAGGGGCAGGGACAGCTGAAGCGATTTCCGCAAGAGCGTCTAATGGAGCAATAGGAGCTAACTCAGCAACAGGCGCAACTTCAGCAGCAGGCATAGCGCTGATTTGAACTGGAGCAACTTCAGGAGCAGCAACTGAGTTAACTTGTAAACTTGCAACGTTGCCCAATAATGCGTCAGCTTTTGTGGAAGGCTGAGCTTCGGCAGCGATAGCAGCAGAAGATACAAGAATAGCTGCGCCAATGATAGCTGGCGTAGCAAGAAGAGAGTTCCAAAGAACTTTATGTGACATAAAAATTTTCCTCACACCTAAATCAAAAATGACTCTAGGACACATTCTAAACTAAAGAATTTCGATTGATCAAGAGTAGATCTAGAGAGAGCTTGGACTTGGTTAACGAAAGTCTTGCAGTCAAAGGATTAGGGGATGAAAATCTTTTTTCAAAAAAGCGGAGTTGGAAATTATTTCCAACTCCGCTAAGAGGATGTCTGAAAAGTCGTAGATGTGACATCCGAGAGTCAGGGAGCGGCATTCGGACGACCATTTTTCGGTGTGTCCGAGAACTTTTGTGCCGAATGCCACGCCCCTACAGATGATTGACGATACTTGTCAGACATCCTCTGAGTCAATTTAGAAGCTAAACGTGGTTCTAACGACTCCAATCACCGCAGCATCGTTGTCATTATTGTGATTAGGTGCAGTTAAGACAATGACACCAGGAGTAATACTGATGTTGTCGCTGAGCCGGAGTCGGTAGAAACCCTCAAGGTGAAGACCGACATCTGGATCACTTCTGCGACCACCAGAGAGGAGGTCGCCAACTTCTGCGTCAGCACCTGTCAAGCGAGGCTGAATACCTGCAACAATACCTAATTGATTGCCTCTACCGCCCAAATCGGGGAGTGCCACAGTTAGAGCATAGTTCCAAACATCAGCATCACCGACGCCAATGGCGCGGATATGAGAGTAACCTGCCCAACCGCCAACTAGCAGTCCGCTGGAAACTTTGTAGTTTGCTTCAACACCATAGGAGTTGACAGACAGCGGTCTACCGATCGCCACGCGAGAAAGAGAACTGCCTGTTCCACTATTGTTAC
>Ga0335397_10004705_pt1 | contig 17977 bp, 17 predicted proteins | sample MAT04_FD_205740 | JGI IMG/M metagenome (GOLD analysis project Ga0335397, IMG submission 205740) | Freshwater microbial communities from Lake Fryxell liftoff mats and glacier meltwater in Antarctica - MAT-04 (spades assembly) (version 2) ... | reverse complement strand
CCATATGCACGGCTTGCGCGCCTCCCGCAGTTGCTAGAGACCGCTCTTTTCCTGAAATGTCCCTGGAATTTTTAGGCGAGTACCAATTGCCAAAAATGAATTTTGAAGGAACACCAGTCGGCGGCTTGTCAGGAATTACCTACGATCCAAAAGGTATTAGTGGCGTGACTTCCAAAGCTTATCGGTTTTACGCTATTTCCGACGACAAGAGCGAAAATGGAGAAGCCAGATTTTACAGTCTCCGACTCGATCTCGCATCCAGCGATCCAGCCAATATTCGCCTGAAAAAAGTTGCCGTCGAAAGCGTTACCTCCCTCAAAAAAGCAGACGGTGAAACCTTTGCTTGGGGCTCCATAAATCCCGAAGGCATCGCCCTTTCTCCCCGCAATTCAGTATTTGTCGCCAGCGGAGGCTTTACTCATGCTAACATCCCTCCTTTTGTCGGCGAATTTGACCTCACAACCGGGAAATTGCGGGGTAATTTACCTATTCCCAAACGCTACATTCCCGATGCTAGCGACGAACAACAGCAGCAAGGAGTTCTGGACAATTTAGGTTTTGAATCTTTAACCATCGATCCAGAAACCTTTAGTCCGGGCGGTCTCGATCCGTTTCGCTTGTTCGCAGCGAGTGCAGCGCCGTTAATGCAAGATTTAGACCCGGAACAAGCCAGCAAGCTCCGTATTTTACATTATATCATCGTCGATAAAACGCCGCAGTTAGTCTCAGAAAATCTTTACAAATTAGACGAAGTTCCCATGAGTGTTGGGAACGGATTAACAGAATTAGTAACTGTCGGCGGCGGTCAAATGCTGAGTTTAGAGCGTTCTTTTGGGCTGTCGGGATACAGCGCTAGAATTTATCAACTAGCGGTGGGCGCAGCGACAGATACTTCGAGAATCAAGAGTTTTAAAGGGTCAATGGCTGCGGTAGAACCTGTTAGAAAGAAGTTGCTGTTTGACTTGAGCGAACTGGGAATTCCGCTGTACGATTTAGAGGGAATGACTCTCGGCCCGCGCTTGCCTGACGGCAGCCAAGGTTTAGTTTTAGTCAGCGATGATCATTTTGACGAAGCGCAGAAAACTCAATTTCTTTTGTTGAGTTTAAAAAGGAAAAGTTAGGTCGTAAATACTGTTTTGAAAAGTCAAGGGTTAGGATCTAAAATTTAATAACTTAAGCACCTTCTACAGTTCTTTCTCCTGTAAGTTGCCAGAGCAAAGGAGGCAGAGCCTCCGGATCTGCATTACCAGGCTCTGCCTGGTAACGAGCAATCGCTTAAGTTATGAAATTTTCATTCCTAAACCAATACGGCTGTTGGCAAAAGTTAAATTTGCAACAGCTTGTTACTTGTTTCCAAAATATCCTGCCATTCCTCCTCCGAAAGCGGCTGCACTTCCAAATCGATCGCAAAACAACGACAAGCCGCCGCACTCAAAACATCAATTACAGTTGCAATCAAATCATCTCCCCCTTCAGATAGAGGTAATTTCACAGGAATTAATTCCTCCCCAAAAACCTGAGAAAAAAAACTAACATCCGGTTGCAAACGCATCGAACCGTGCTGCAAAATAGCATCGCCCCGGCGCAATTGCGCGCTACCAATTAACTTGCAGCCATCGGGCGTAACTAAATCAGCACCCGTCGCAGTACCAAAACAATTCGGATTGTGAATGTAACTCCGTTTAGCTTCCCCGTAGTGCAAGTCTAAACCCATCGCCCTCCAACCCTCAATCAAAAACTCGCAAATAGTCTGATAAGCTTTCAGGCGACTGCTTCCAAATCCTGACGCTACCACTGCATAAGTTAAATCTCCTTGATGGAGCACGGCGCGCCCGCCGCTAGGCCTCCTCACCAATTCTACAGGCATTCCCTGCCAAGATAGCTGCTGCCAAAACTCCGGCCAGCGCTGCTGGTGGTAGCCCAAGGAAATCGCCGCTGGTTGCCAAGTGTAAAATCGCAGAGTTGGCGGATTTTTCCCCGCTAGATGCTGTTCTAGTAGCCATTGGTCGATCGCCATCTGCAACTTCCCAGACGCTGACAGCAGCGGAATTAAACGCCAAACAGAATTAGCCATCAGTGTCTGCTCCTCAGTTTCTAGTCAATATTCGCAGAATGTTTTAAACTTAATAACAGTTTTTGGGCCTGTCTTCAAAGTTGGTGCAAGTTTCAAGCCCGTCGGTGCTGGAGAAATAAATAGCAAAATTAATCGCAGAATCATGAGCAACAGTGTAATTGTCATTAACGACGAAAAGTTTGAAACAGAAGTGCTGAAAGGAGAGCAACCAGTGCTTGCCTATTTTTGGGCGAGTTGGTGCGGGCCTTGCAAACTGATCGCGCCTTCGATAGACTGGGTAGCGGCCAACTACAGCGATCTGAAAGTGGTTAAGATGGAAATTGACCCCAATCCTAATACTGTTAAACAGTATAAAGTTGAAGGAGTCCCAGCACTTAGATTGTTTAAAAATGGCGAAGTAGTGCTTTCCCATGAGGGAGCTATTACTAAACAAACTCTGATCGGTTTGCTCGAAGGTCACTTATAAAAGTGTGAAGTGATTCGGGAGTTTTTAACTCCCAATTCACAACTATGTAAATTCCAAACACTTTGTGAAAATCTCTTGTTATCTTGCTCTGCGCCCTCTGCGTTCTCTGCGGTTAAATTCAAAAAGATGCTCTGGCAAACAAATTTAAAGCCTGAGTTATTAGCAATTTAAAATTAGGAAGTCAACTATTATAATTTCAACATCTGCCATATTTCTCTTTCCCGAAGCTGCGAGGTAAAGAGAGGCAGATCCTCCGGATCTGCATTACCAGGCAGAGCCTGGTAACGAGCAATAACCCTCATTCTACCGTTGGAAATAGAAAACTGTCCGAACTATTGAATGCGTAGGTGCTAAAAAAATCATTAACGTCTCAAAAATACACAAAAAGTATGCAATTTGCCAAACGTTTAGAATCCCTGCAATTTAATGTATTTGCCGATATGGATCGGGCAAAATCTCTCGCTAGAGCAGCGGGGAAAAATGTAATAGATTTGTCTCTGGGTTCTTCGGATTTGCCTGCGGCGGCTCACATTACAGATGCGATCGCCCATTCATTGTCAGACTCTAGCACCCACGGCTATTTACTGTTTAACGGGACACGAACTTTCCGGGAAGCTGCAGCTTGCTGGTACGAACAAAAATTTGGGATTTCAGTCAATCCAGAAACAGAAGTGCTGCCGTTAATTGGCTCTCAAGAAGGCACGGCGCATATGCCTTTAGCTGTACTCAACCCCGGAGATTTTGCTTTGTTGCTCGATCCGGGTTATCCTTCCCACGCAGGCGGTGTGTATTTGGCGGGCGGTCAAATTTATCCGATGCCGCTATTAGCAGAAAATCAGTTTTTGCCTGTTTTTGAAGATATTCCGATGGCGGTGCTGGCTCAGTCGAAGATGATGGTTTTGAGCTATCCTCACAATCCTACAAGTGCGATCGCCCCGCTGGCTTTTTTTGAGAAAGCGGTGGCTTTTTGTCGCCAACACGAGCTCGTTTTAGTACATGATTTCCCCTATGTGGATTTGGTGTTTGACGATTCTGCAGGGGCGGTGGATGGTGCGCGCGCGGCTTCGGAGGATATCGAGAAAAACCGTAAATTGATGGCACCGTCAATTTTTCAAGCCGATCGAGATCAGAGTGTGGCGATCGAGTTTTTCACACTATCTAAATCCTACAGCATGGGAGGTTTTCGAGTCGGATATGCGATCGGCAACTCCCAACTAATTGCAGCCCTGCGACAGATCAAAGCAGCAGTAGACTTCAACCAATATTTAGGAATTTTGAACGGAGCGATCTCCGCATTAACAGGCCCTCAAGATACCGTCAGAAGCAGTGTAGAAACCTTCAAAAAACGGCGGGATAGCTTTGTAAACGCCCTACAAAACATCGGGTGGGAAGTACCAGTACCCCCCGCCACCATGTACGTCTGGGCGAAACTGCCCCAACCTTGGACATCTGATTCAATCAAATTTTGCACTCAGCTAGTACAGAGTACAGGAGTCGCAGCTTCCCCCGGTGCCGGTTTCGGGAAATCAGGAGAAGGCTACGTGCGATTTGCCTTAGTCGAGCCGCCAGAAATTTTAACAGTTGCAGCGAGCAAAATTGCGGAATTTCTCGATTAGAGTTGCACTGCATTCAATCGCTATTGCATCTGTCTTGCATCGGCGGTTTGGCGATCGGCTTTTTTCGATTTAATACCAATTATTAAAAGTATGGCTACTTTTGAAAATTGGTATAATTTACAACTCCTAGCACTTACGCACGGGCGATCGTAAACCGGGTTTTTTTCAAAATACACAGGTTATAGCCCGCCACAACCATCAAAAACCCGGTTTCGACTCGAAATCCGCAAGTCTTCTATCGTTATTTCTACCTAAAGGAATAGATATTTTTACACAAGATATGTTAAAATCTATGTTTAGAAATGTTAACGCGAGACATCTTGGGAATTGTCAGTGCCGCTGACCCATTCTAAAAATCCTTGAAATGAATTTTGTCTGGGCAGCGATTGTTCCGTAGCTGCGATCGCGCATCCCAAAAATACCACGCTTCCCAAAATTGCCAGCAGCGGAAAATGCTTGCCGAACCCAAAGTCTCGCTGGAGGCGAGCTAGGGGCCGGCTCTGACGCCTCAGCATTTTTCCTACCGTCAGTTGTTTGATACTAAAAGGATCGCGCACAAAATGACCGCTCCAGCTAATTACCATGTGGGAATGGCAGTGGGGACAAGTGAATAGTCCGCTGACCATTCCAACGGGGCCGAGGACGCTGGAACGGTTGCAAATCGGGCAAGTGACAGAATGGGTGTTATAGGTGGGAGCGTTCATAACTGTTTTTCTGGAGTAAAAAAACTAACAACCAATTGAGAGCTTGTGTAACGCCTTAAGGCATAAACCTTTACAGGCACTTAATCCTTAATTCCTAGTTTACAGCCGCGATCTGGTCGATCGGAGCTCACTGCTCGAAAAAACCTTCAAATTGCCAATCGCGCAACGAGTGCAAGTCGGGATGGCAGGTGAGATTGTATTGCAGCGGAGTCACGGTTATTTTGTTGTCGCGGATAGCTTGTACGTCTGTAGGAATATCATGAGTCACCGACGGATCGGCGGTTTCTTCTACATCTTCTAACAATTCGCCAGCCAGCCAATAATAAGTTTTGCCGCGCGGATCTGTGCGCTTTTGAAATATGTCGAAATAGCGGCGAATGCCTTGACGGGCGATCGCCACTCCGGTAATTTCTGCTTGTGTCACCGCTGGTATGTTGACATTCAACAGCGTCGGTTTGGCCATTGGCTGTTTTTCCAACTGTCCCAGCAAGGTGACAGCAAAATCCACCGCCGGCCCAAATTCCTGCGAAGTATAGCTGGCGAGGCTGAAAGCAATGCTGGGAATGCCTTCCATAATTCCTTCCATTGCTGCCGAAACCGTACCAGAACAGATGATGTCCGTACCTAAATTCGGCCCGTGGTTGACGCCGGAAAGTACAAAATCCGGCGGTTTGTCAAGTAAAGCCCACAAAGCTAATTTCACGCAGTCGGCGGGAGTGCCCGAACAAGCCCAAGCTTTGACGGCGGGGTCAAAAACAGATTCGACAATTTCGGCGCGGATGGGTTGGTGCAGGGTGAGGCCGTGGCCCGTAGCGGATCGCTCTCTGTCAGGACAAACTACGCTCACGTCGTGGCCGGCGGTGGCGAGAGCGTTGGCGAGGCTGCGGATGCCTTGGGCAAAGATGCCGTCGTCGTTGCTAATTAAAAGTTTCATTGAAATGTTTAGAGGCCTGAGAACAATCTTAAACTAGATTCAACTAGGGCGAGCGATCGACTTTGAAACCTCAATTCTGCAGACAATGGTTTAAGCGGACTCAAACAATCGGGTGGTGGAAAGTAGCGGCGGGTGGCGAATTGGGGCGAAGTTAAAGCAACTGCCATCTATCTGGCGATCGGTTTTTTGTGGGGCTTTGGGGTTTCAGCGAGGTATCTCAAACTGTTTTATGAATACATTCGCTGATCGGTAATTCTGCACGGACTGCAAAATGCGCGTTAGCGAAGCCCTCGAAGAGGATCGTCCAACAAGCCTTCAAAGAATTTCAACACAGTATTGACTTTTTCCTTAGCCTTTGCGATTTCCTGCGCTTGGGGAGTTCCCCATCCCATTTTTTCACTGCTTAGCGGAGAAAGTCCCGGTAGAAGTTCGTTAACCGTGACCAATTCTACCATCTTCACAACTGCCAAATCTTTCGGTTCTTTTGGCAGCATTGCCTGTTCGGGATACTTCGTTTCTAGATAGTCAAGAATTGCTAGAGACTCGACGACAGTGAAGTCACCATCCACCAAAGCAGGGATGCGGTGAAAAGAATTCATTGCGATAAAATCAGGCTGCAAGCGATCGCCGTCCAAGTGAATTTCTACTAATTCAAAGTCGAGGTTTTTTTCTAAGAGGGCGATCCAGACGCGGCGGGAGTTGGGGGAAATGGGTGTGGTAAAGTTTCATAAATGGTGTGCCTGGTTATTGAAACGTCCTAACAACTAAATAAAAATTCCCTTAATTCCTTAATATCTGCCGAATTTCGCTGCATCTAATGGTGATGGTGGCTGACATTTGCCTGATCTCTGCTCACTTTACGATTAATCAATATATCATCCCCACCAACTTCTAAATATCCTTTAATTGGCTGATTATTGGCTAATAGTGACTTCCTGACGCACAGACGAGGTAATCGCCTCTACTAGAAATAATCGCTCACTAAGTGACAACTCCCGGGTTAATTCAACTAATTCTTGAAACGATATTTTTTTTGATGCTTCTGAAAATTTATCATTCTGATCTGGCGAAGAAACCTCACCATAACTTAAAGTTTTGACTGAAGTATTCTGATCTAAACCTCTCTTCATGTCTGCTAGTAGAAGCTCTAAAAATTTAATATCGTTCCCTAGATATGCAGCCTCATCCTCATCTATATCTTCAATGACTTGCAGACGTTCTTGATAAGCATTGATTTGATTTTCAATGGCTTCTCTAATAAACCTTAAATCTTTAAATGATAGATTCATGTTAGTTACCTTGCCAACAATCGACCAAAACAGGGATGCGGTGAAAAGGATTCATTGCCACTTGATTTATAGTCAATTATTTATTGATATTAGATTCAAGATTCAGAAACTGGCTTTTTTTCTTTAGGCTCTTCTAGTTCTTCCTCTTGTGTCTCACTAACTATATCTTCTGATAATTGATGATTTTTATCTAAATCTTCCGAAGACTTTATAAATTCTTCCAATAAATCCTTTAATTTTTTATCTGGTGGACGCTTTTCAAACTCTGCGTGTGTGTAAATCCAGATAAATCCAATATTTTTTTCAACGCAGTTGATTAGATATATAAGTCGCCCTTTTCTTGCTGCTCCACTAGAAATTTTAGGCATTGGAAATTTTAACTTCCACAATTCCCACCCATCACGGCTAGTGCCTTTAGGCCACGGTTCCAAATGTCCCAAAGGTTGGCGGGGACGGGGATCGACACTCAAAATTTTGATAAATTTTTCGATAAGGGCGACAAATTCTGCTTGGCCTGCTGAATTTTTGCGGTATCGATCGCGGATCAGTTTTTGCAGAGTTCTTTCAAAGTTCGTTAAAAGCTCGATCTGAAATTTGTCTAATTCGTTCACACGCTTCCTCCGCGCTCATCTCCTTGGTATTTTCCCAATCAGTAAAAGCCTCTTCTAGGGCTTCAGATAGTGCTTTTTGATAAGCTACATCTTCGCGTTCAATTCCACTCAAAATTGCATTAAGGAGTCTATTAAAAGCGTTAAGATAAGCTACAAAACTATCGAGTTCACCTTTAAATAAAATCCCAATAAAAGCAATAGATAAATAAACTCCCCCCACAAATTTAAGAAACTTCTCTTTAAGTCCTTGAGGTGGTTCAATGAAGGTATAGGCAAAAACCTTGAGTAATTCTTGCGTTTCAGCAGGAATTGTTTCCCAACGACTTTCAATGATTACAGCTAAATTGTTTGCTTTTTGAGCCAGTTCCCAAAACCGTGAAGCGCTGGACGTGCGCGGCTGAAATATCTGCCGAATTTCACTGGGGCTAATTGTGATGGTGGCTGACATTTACCTGACCTCTTGCGATTTAATTGCTTAACTGATAATCAGTTATTCCAGTATACCAGTCTAATTGCCTGGTATACCAGGCAATTAGACTGATAGAGCCTTGCGATCGCTTTGGTAGAGCAGTATATTCAATCAGCTCGAATAAAATATCGCTGTCGCCATTAGGAAACAGCAATTTTGTCTGTTAAAAAGGCGGGCCCTAAAGCCCGCCCCGTCAAACGATCGACTTAATAATCGAAGTCGCCGCCGCCCATGCCGCCGCCGCCGCCAGAAGCAGCGCCTTCCCTGGGTTCGGGCTTGTCAACGACGATACACTCGGTTGTCAACACCATGCCGGCAATAGATGCAGCATTTTGCAGAGCAGAACGAGTTACCTTAGCTGGGTCAACGATACCAGCTTCAAACATATCGACAAACTCATTTGTCGCTGCATTGAAACCGACGTTGAACGGCTTTTCTTTGACGCGCTCAGCAATGACAGCGCCATTCAAACCAGCGTTTTCAGCAATCCGCTTCAGAGGAGCAGCCAGAGCCCGTGCCACAATCAAAGCACCGGTCAATTCTTCGCCCTTCAGATTGGCGTTCGCCCACTCTTCCAATTGAGGAGTTAGGTGAGCCAAAGTTGTACCGCCGCCGGGGACAATGCCTTCTTCGACTGCTGCTTTGGTGGCGTTGATTGCATCTTCAAGACGCAGTTTGCGATCCTTCATTTCGGTTTCGGTAGCTGCGCCGACTTTGATGACTGCGACGCCGCCAGCCAATTTTGCCAAACGTTCTTGCAGCTTTTCTTTGTCGTAGGAAGATTCGGTTTCTTCCATTTGACGACGAATTTGTTCGCAACGCGACTTGACGGCGACTTCGTTACCTTCGGCAACAATTGTGGTGCTGTCTTTGGTGATGGTGACGCGGCGAGCTTTGCCGATCATTTCGAGCTTGGTATTTTCCAGTTTCAAACCGGCATCTTCGGTGATCAGTTGACCGCCGGTCAATACGGCGATATCTTCTAACATGGCTTTGCGTCGATCGCCAAAACCAGGTGCTTTCACAGCAGTCACGTTCAACACACCGCGCAGTTTGTTGACAACGAGAGTAGCTAGAGCTTCTTTCTCAATGTCTTCTGCAATGATCAACAGCGGGCGGCCGGAACGGGCTACTTGTTCGAGCACAGGTACTAAATCCTGTACCATACCGATTTTTTTGTCGGTCAGCAAGATGAAGGGTTCTTCTAGAACTGCTTCCATCCGCTCAGTGTCGGTGACGAAGTAGGGAGAAATGTAGCCTTTGTCGAAGCGCATCCCTTCAGTGATTTCGAGTTCGGTGGTCATAGACTTCCCTTCTTCCAGGGAAATTACGCCTTCCTTGCCCACTTTGTCCATTGCATTGGCAATCATTTGGCCGACTTCATCGTCGTTACCAGCAGAGATTGAGCCTACTTGAGCGATGGATTTGGAATCTACTACTTGTTTGGCGTGTTCGGCAATTTTTTCGACCAAGAAGCCGGTTGCTTTGTCAACACCGCGCTTGAGGGCGATCGCATTGGCGCCGGCTGCGACGTTCCGCAGGCCTTCTTTGACCATTGCGTGGGCGAGAACGGTAGCAGTTGTGGTGCCGTCGCCTGCTGCGTCGTTGGTTTTGGAGGCGGCTTGACGGATCAAGGCAACGCCTGTGTTTTCTACATGATCTTCTAGTTCGATTTCTTTGGCGATGGTTACGCCGTCATTGACGATTTGAGGAGCGCCAAATTTCTTTTCGAGAACCACGTTACGGCCTTTGGGGCCGAGGGTTACTGCTACTGCTTCGGCGAGAATGTCCATACCGCGTTCGAGGGCGCGACGTGCATTTTCGTTATAGATGATGCGCTTAGCCATAGTTTTTGGGGATGAGAGGGTTTGAGATTTGGGATTGGGGATGATGGATGTTAGTCATTTGTCCTGTGTCATTAGTTGTTTGGCGGCGTTCGCTTTAAACTAATGACTGATGACTGATGACTAAGGATTGATGACTAATGATTAATTAGTTAACGATCGCCAAAATATCTTTTTCGGCAAGCAAGACGTATTCGTCGGTGCCGAGTTTGATGTCGGTGCCGGCGTACTTCGAGTAGAGAACTTTGTCGCCGACTTTGACTTCCATTTCCACGCGATTGCCGTCGTCATTGCGCTTGCCGGGGCCCACGGCCGCGACTTCGCCTACTTGGGGCTTTTCCTTTGCTGTGTCGGGCAGAAGGATGCCGCCGGCGGTTTTTTCTTCGCTAGCGCTTACTTTCACGAACACGCGCTCGCCTAAAGGTTTAACGGTAGAAACACTCAGTGATACTGCTGCCATAAATAAATCTCCAGATTACAGTTCCTAGTCAGTTAGCCGTTCGGAGTCGCTCTGAAAGCAACAGCCGACTGCTTACTACTGACATATTAGCACTCTCGACTCCTGAGTGCTAATTTAGCTCCCTTCAGGGGCGATCGCAACTTACTTGTCTGTACGGGTTCCCGAACCGAGAATTAGTGGAAGGGGCCCAAAGGGGGACAGGGAGAGGGGGATAGTGGGAGAGTGGGAGAGTGGTGATGACTTTCGACCGCCGAAAAATTACTATTGACGAATGAATATAATGACAAAAAATCAGGATGAATCTTGCAGCCAAGGCTTGAGTGCTTGTGTCAAAAGCCTGGGAATCGATCGAATCGACCGACATATTTTTATCTGTGCCGACCAAACGGTGCCTAAGTGCTGCGATCGAGAAAGCAGTCTGGTGGCTTGGAATTACTTAAAAAAACGCTTGCAAGAATTGGGGTTGGACAAGCCAAATCCCGATCGGCCGAGCTGCATTTTTCGGACTAAAGCCAACTGCCTGCGAGTGTGCTCGTCTGGCCCGATTATGGTAGTGTATCCAGACGGAGTGTGGTATCACGATGTTACACCCCCGGTGATCGAGAGAATTATTCAGGAACATCTCCTCAACTCAAAGGTGGTGGAAGAATACGCTTTTTTAACTCATCCTTTGCCGGAGCCTGCTGAGGCGAAAGCAAATATTTAACGATAGCGCTGTGAAAAAGCACAGCATGATAAGTAAGGTGTTAGGTTTAACGCGGTAAAGTAGAGAGCGTGAGCGCGTTGTTCGATCGCACCTGAGTCGCGATCGAACAACTGTAGTTTCCTGTCTGTGTCTGGTAGTCCTGCTTGTCGCTTTCGTTTTTTTTTAGGAGGTACATCGAAGTAGTTCGATCGCCCTCTGGCGAAAGTTTGCCCAAAAGTTTCTCAGTAGCGGACATCAGGCAGTTTGCCAAACTACACTAGAAATAGTTAAATACGTAAGTAGGGAGCCTGCTTAAATTTCTCTATATCAGAAGTATCATTTAAAACCGGGGCATCAACTTGTAATTGAACCGATCGAGATTAAATATTTAACTTGGACTCTCTAGCGGGAGTCTTCCATCAATCAAGGCCGATCGTGACGACGGGCGATCGTCCATTACAGGTTTTGGCTCCGTTCCCAGTCGCAAGACATTCACAAACGGGCATCGAACACTGGTTGGGAAGCGGTAATACCCGCCCCGCTTTCCCCTCGCCACCATCCCTTCACCCCACCGCCGTCCTCCACCCCCAGCCGGGGTGACAGGGGACTGACGGCAAAAACAGGAGTGAAAACAAGGAATTGTGCGGGATACTTTAGCGGGAAAAAGCATGAAGGACAATAATTCAGGAGAGCAAAAACGGCTGATGCTGGTTGACGACGACCCGAACTTGATCTTGCTAGTCAAAGATTACTTAGAATTTCGGGGTTACAACGTCTTTACAGCAGAAAACGGCAGACACGCTCTAGAAAAACTCGAAGAAGAAGTCCCCGATTTGATCATCTGTGATGTGATGATGCCGGAAATGGACGGGTACACTTTAGTCAAACACATCAGAGAAGACCCGCGCACTAACTGGATTCCGGTTCTTTTCTTGTCGGCCAAAGGTCAAAGTTCCGATCGAGTAAAAGGCCTGAGCACAGGGGCTGACGTTTATATAGTCAAGCCCTTTGAACCGGAAGAACTGGTAGCTCAAGTAGAGTCTTCCCTGAAAGCAGCATCTCGTTTAATTCGCCACTCTACTCCAGGTATTGAGAGCGGCCCAAGAATTAAAGCCCGCCGCCATGTCGAATTGACTCCAACTGAGTTAAAGGTGGTACAGTTGCTAGCGCAGGGTATGGCAAACCGCCAAATCGCAGACATCATGAATGTTAGCCAGCGGACTATAGAGAGCCACGTCAGCAATATGCTAGGCAAAACAGGTCTGCACAACCGAACAGAATTAGCTCGCTGGGCCCTGGAAAGCAAAAAGGCTTGAGCACTTCTACCCTCAGCTATGAAATTAGGGGAGTACAAGGTAAAGTAATGCGCTGGGCGCAAGCCTGCTTAGCGGTAGTTTCAACCCCCATTAACTTTGACCCAGGAGCCGACAACGACTGAACATGAGTTATCGGGTGTCTGGTTCGATCGACCGGGCCTGGTCGATCGAATGCAAGCAGCTTTAAAAAAAACCCTCTGGCGGTAGAGCCGAAAATATGAAATACTGGGGGGATGGAGTTTTCTGAAGTTTAATCTATTGCCTCAGTTAGCTCCATATTGCTAAAATGTGATATTTAGATTAATTTCTTTCTACAATTATTAGGTCTAAGTTCTATGACAAACTTAATGAACCGCCTTTCTATTTTTGTGGACGGGAACAATATGTTCTACGCTCAACAAAAGAACGGTTGGTTTTTTGATCCACGCAGGGTGCTCGAATATTTCAAAACTTCGCAGCCAAATGTCATCTTGATCAATGCTTTCTGGTATACGGGTTTGAAAGACCCGCAAGATCAAAGGGGATTTCGAGATGCTTTGATTAGTCTGGGTTACACGGTTCGCACTAAGATTCTTAAGGAATATTACGATGATGCTTCGGGCCGATATTCTCAAAAAGCTAATTTAGACATAGAGATTGTGGTTGATATGTTTAATACGGTAGATCAGTACGACCAAGTTGTGCTGTTTAGCGGAGATGGGGATTTTGAGCGGGCTATAGAGCTACTGCGATCTAAAAATACTCATATTACTGTGGTATCAACCGAAGGAATGATTGCTAGAGAGTTGCGAAATGCTACAGATAGGTATATAGACCTAAATGAAATTCGCGAACATATCGAGAAGATGGATTATTAGTCAGTTGACAGTTGACGGTTGACAGTTGACGGTTGACAGTTGACGGTTGACAGTTGACGGTTGACAGTTGACGGTTGACAGTTGACAGTTGACGGTTGACAGTTGACGGTTGACAGTCTGATTTCATTAATCATTAATCATTGGTTATTAGTCATTAGTCATTAGTCAGCAGTCAGGCGTTATGGGTTGTTAATTATTAATTATTCGTTATGGACGCGAAACACAAGACTGGTGACTGGTACTAATTTCCCAGAACAGCGGACAAGTAAAAATCAGGAGAACACTTTTTTAGAGCTATGAAAACTCAACCAAGTCAAGACCGGATTATTATTTTCGATACGACTTTGCGGGACGGAGAACAATCTCCAGGCGCATCTCTGAATGTGGATGAAAAGCTGACTATTGCTCGACAGTTAGCGAGATTGGGCGTGGATGTGATTGAAGCGGGTTTCCCTTTCACCAGCACGGGAGATTTTGAGGCTGTCCAAAAAATAGCTCGGACTGTTGGCACGGAAAATGGGCCGACAATTTGCGGTTTGGCAAGGGCGAGAAAGCCGGATATCAAAACAGCAGCCGAAGCTCTGAAACCAGCCGTAAATTCGCGAATTCATACGTTTCTGGCCACGTCTGATATTCACTTGGAATATAAGCTGAAAAAGACGCGGGCTGAAATTCTGGAAATTGTGCCGGAAATGGTGGCTTATGCTAAGTCTTTTGTCGAGGATGTGGAGTTTTCGCCGGAAGATGCTTGTCGTTCGGATCCAGAGTTTTTGTATCAGGTGCTGGAACGGGCGATCGCAGCCGGTGCTACAACTGTTAATATTCCTGATACTGTGGGCTACACGACTCCGAGCGAGTTTGGGGCTTTGATTCGGGGAATTAAGGAAAATGTGCCGAATATCGATCGCGCAATTATTTCGGTTCACGGCCACAATGATTTAGGATTAGCTGTTGCTAACTTTTTGGAAGCTGTGAAAAATGGCGCAAGACAGTTAGAATGCACGATTAACGGGATTGGCGAACGCGCGGGAAATGCTGCTTTGGAAGAATTGGTAATGGCGCTTTACGTGCGGCGGCAATATTTTAATCCGTTCTTGGGCCGGCCTGCGGATTCTGACGAACCTCTGACGAATATTGATTCGCGCCAAATTTACAAAACATCGCGCTTGGTTTCCAATTTGACGGGGATGTTGGTACAGCCAAATAAGGCGATTGTCGGCGCCAATGCTTTCGCCCATGAGTCGGGAATTCATCAAGACGGGGTGCTGAAAAATAAGCTGACATACGAGATTATGGACGCTGAGTCGATCGGCTTAACGGAAAATCAAATCGTACTCGGCAAATTATCGGGGCGCCATGCTTTTCACACTCGCTTGAAAGAGTTGGGTTTTGAAATGGCCGACGATGAGCTAAATAAGGCTTTTGTCAAGTTTAAGGATTTAGCAGACAAGAAAAAAGATATTACTGATTGGGACTTGGAGGCGATCGCCAACAATGAATTCCACCAAGCTCCAGAACTTTTCCGGTTAGAATTGGTACAGGTGTCCTGCGGCGACAAGTCTCGGCCGACAGCAACCGTTACGGTGCGGACTCCGGCGGGGGAAGAATTGACCGATGCTGCGATCGGCACTGGGCCCGTGGATGCCATTTACAGGGCGATTAACCGCGTGGTAAATGTACCGAACGAGTTGATCGAATTTTCGGTACAATCGGTGACAGGGGGCATAGATGCGATCGGCGAAGTAACAATTCGCTTACGTCATGAAGGCAAAGTATTTTCTGGACACTCAGCAAATACCGACATCATAGTTGCCTCCGCAGAAGCATACATCAGCGCCTTAAATCGACTGTACGTGTCATTGCAGCCTGAAAAATCCTCCGAACAGCCAACTGCGATCGGAAATCAAGTTGTTGCAGAAGTACAGCGCTGATAAATTTGCCGTCAACCATCTTGTTTAAACCAAACCGCAGACGAACCCAGATCGAAGCAGATCAAACTCAATTAATCAGCGTTAATCCGCGTTCATCTGCGGTTAAAAAATTCACTTAATTACAAAAAAAACCATGTAAAAAATGCAAGAAGAAACCTTAAATAAAGAGCGACAATTCCACGATGCTTGGGCATCAACAATAGATATTGACGGCATTCGAGTCAATGATTACTTTGAAGCTTGTACCGCCCCAGAAAATAGATTTATCCTCAAACAAATGGGCGATATCACAGGTAAACGCCTGTTAGATTTAGGCTGCGGCGCGGGAGAAAACAGCGTTTATTTTGCTAAAAAAGGCGCGCATTGCGTAGCGGCAGACTATTCTCAGGGCATGGTAGATGTAGCCCTGAAATTGGCAGAAAAAAACGGTGTGAAAATAGAAGGCTGCACGGTGAATGCAATGGCGCTAGATTTCCCGGATAACAGTTTTGATATTGTTTACGCTTCTAATTTATTGCACCATTTGCCGGAACCAGAAAAAGCAATTCGCGAAATGCAGCGCGTGCTCAAACCAGGGGGAAAAGCTTGTTTTTGGGACCCGATGAAGCACAATCCGGTGATTAATGTTTACCGCAAGATGGCTACTGAGGTGCGGACTGAGGATGAAACTCCTTTGGATATTAATATTGTGAAGTTTGTCGAGTCTCTGTTTTCGGAGACGGCTTACGATACGTTTTGGCTGACCTCGCTATGGGTTTTTTTACGCTTTTATTTAATTGAAAAAATACATCCTAATGAGGAGCGTTACTGGAAAAAAATTATTATTGAACAAGAGAGATTAAAACCGGAATATTCTAGATTAGAAGGGTTGGATGGGTTTTTGAAGAAGTTGCCTTTGATGAAGCGGTTGGCTTGGAATTTGGCTGTGGTAGCAACAAAGTAGTTAAAAGAAGGAAGAAGGAAGAAGGAAGAAGGAAGAGGGAATAAGAAGGCTTTAGTGGTAGGGTGCGTCAGTTTTGAGATTCTTGCATCAGCGCCGAAAGTATGATTTTGACGCACCATTTATTGTCCGGTGCGTCAGTTTTAAGATTGTTGGTTTGTCGCAAAAATAATCCTAACTGACGCACCCTACTTAAAACTATAAAAAGAAGTACAATAAGTCTAAGCATTTAATTAAGAGGCTAAGTATGCCAGAAACTATTACTGCTGTCTACGAAAACGGGGTTTTGCGTCCCCTGACTCCTTTGTCTTTCCAAGATGGGGAAACTGTACTACTCAAAATAGTGCCGGAAGTTCCAGCGGAACAGCTTAAGAACGATCGCGAATTAGCGATTAAGCTGATGGATAAACGCGGGTTAATCCGTTGGCCAAATAAGCAGAGTCAAATCGATCCAGCCGAATTAGCGCGACGCGAAAAAAATTGGCGCGAACTGTTTGAAAAACTAAAGGGAAGACCTGGAACACCTGTCTCTGAAATAGTTATCGAGGATCGCGGCCCGTGGTAAATGCTTATTTTCTCGATACCAGCGCTTTGGTTAAACGATATGTGCCGGAAATAGGAAGTAATTGGATTCAATCAATTGCTGATGTGGATAGCAATAACGATTTAGCTATTAGTCAGCTTACATGGGTGGAGGTACACAGCGCATTTGCGCGCCGTCAGCGCGAGGGAAGTCTGTCTGCTGGTGAACTCGATTTATTGTTGGAAAAGTTTCGCAATGACTTTAATACTCAATACCGAGTAATCGAAGTTGACCCAGCGTTGATTGAAAGGGCGGGTCAACTGGTTATTCAATACCCGTTACGCGCCTATGATTCTGTACAATTGGCATCGGGTTTGTACGTTCAATCGGTTTTAACATCAATGCCAGAAACTCAACTAATTTTTGTTTCGGCGGACAACAGGCTGCTGAATATTGCTCAGTCGGCCGGTTTGGCGTTCGACAATCCTAATAATTATCCGTAATCAAATGGTTTGATCGTTCGGACTAAAGTCCTCCGATAGATGCGGACTGAAGTCCGAACGATCGAACCTATATTGCTGGGATTGTTATCTAGAGGATTTCTTTCAAAATTGTAACTAATATTTGATTTTGTTCCTCTGTACCTATACTAATTCGCAATTTATCGTCTAATGGCGGCTGATTGAAGTATCGAATCAATATTCCCCGTTCTTTCAGTGTTTGATAAATCCTTTCTGCATCGCCGTTGGGCGGCCTCACGAGTAAAAAGTTGGTTTGCGAGGGCCAAACTTCAAAGCCTAATTCCTTGAAACTAACGGCTAGTTGTACTCTGGAAGCCTTAATTTTTTCGGCGTTGGCTGTTTTGTGGTCTTGATCTGCGATCGCACTTGCCGCCACCGCATAGGCTACAGCATCCACATTATAGCTATCTTTGATTTTATTTAGTTCAGCTAACAACATCGGATTTGCTATGGCAAAACCCAACCGCAATCCTGCTAGCGAATAACCTTTTGAAAGCGTCCTTAAAACTATAACATTACTATACTTCTTTGTCAAATCCAAAGCATGATTTTCTGCAAAATCTACATAAGCTTCATCGATGACCAGAATGCCCGATAACTCTTGAGCCAATTTCTCCAAATCAGCAAGAGATATAGCTGTTCCCGATGGACTGTTGGGCGAAGCTACAAATGTCACAGCACCTTTAGCAGCTATTAGCAAATCGACGGGTAACTTGTAGTCATCGGGATAGGGAACT
>Ga0335397_10004704_pt1 | contig 17978 bp, 15 predicted proteins | sample MAT04_FD_205740 | JGI IMG/M metagenome (GOLD analysis project Ga0335397, IMG submission 205740) | Freshwater microbial communities from Lake Fryxell liftoff mats and glacier meltwater in Antarctica - MAT-04 (spades assembly) (version 2) ... | reverse complement strand
TCTTGAGCACGGCGATGGTCCGCTGAGCCTGGTCGATGGCCCGGTCCGGCGAGGGCTGGGCCTTGTCCAGCGCCTTCTTGCCCAGCAGGCCGAGCACGGCGGCGAGGATCAGCACGACCGTGGCGACGATGAGGTAGCCGGCCCAGACCGGCAGCCACTCGGAGATGCCCCACGCGGCGCTGTGCAGGAGGAACACCACCGCCAGCAGCCCGAGGAACCCGGCGCCGGCGAGCAGCCCGACACCCTTGCCGATGACCTTCGCCCCCGAGGAGACCTCGGCCTTGGCGAGCGCGATCTCACCGCGGACGATGCCCTCCAGGTCGTGCGTGGCGTCCGCCACCAGCTGACCGATGGTGCGTTCCGTGCCTGATGTCCGGGTTGCCATGCGCGTCCGCCTCACTGTCCACGTCGGCCCACGGTCACGGGCCCTCGACGCAGACCTTACCCAGCGTGGGGCGCTGTCGAACCGGGCGCCTCACGCTCATACACGTCGGGGATGCCGTCGGCGTCGTCGTCGCGTGCCTCGAGCTCGGCGATCTGCCGGTACTCGCGGTTGCGCAGGCGCAGCACCAGCGACGCGAGGGTCGCGGCGATCAGCGACCCGGCGAGGATCGCGAGCTTGACGTGGTCGTCGCGCTCGGAGCCTGGCCCGAAGGCCAGCTCACCCACGAGCAGGCACACGGTGAAGCCGACGCCGGTGAGCAGTGCCAAGCCGAACACGTCGGTCCAGGTGAGCCCGCTGTCGAGCTCGGCGCGGGTGAACCGGGCAAGCACCCAGGTGGCTCCGAAGACGCCGATGACCTTGCCGACGACCAGGCCCAGGACCACCCCGATCGCGACGGGGTCGCCGAGCGTCGCGAGGAAGCCCCCGCCGACAATCGTGACCCCCGAGGCGAAGAAGGCGAACACCGGCACGGCCACGCCCGCCGAGATGGGCCGCATCCGGTGCTCGAACCGGTGCGCGACGTCGGCCTTGCGGCTCAGGGTGCTCACCGAGGGAACCGAGGCGCGTGGCTTGACCGGCACGACGAGGCCGAGCAGCACGCCGGCCACCGTGGCATGGACCCCCGAGCCGTGGACGAGGGCCCACGTCGCGAAGGCGAGCGGCAGCAGCAGCCACCAGTGGATGATCCGGCGCTGGACCAGGGCCGCGAAGATGCCCAGGGGCACCATCGCGGCGAGGAGGGGGATGAGCTGGAGGTCGCTGGTGAAGAAGATCGCGATGATCGTGATCGCGATGAGGTCGTCGACCACGGCGAGCGTGAGCAGGAAGGACCTCAGCGCAGAGGGCAGGGAGGACCCGATGACGGCCAGCACCGCGAGCGCGAACGCGATGTCCGTGGCAGTGGGGACGGCCCAGCCGCGCAGGGCGTCATCGCCGGCCCCGAGCAGGGTGACGGTGGCGAGGAAGACCAGGGCCGGGAAGACCACACCGCTCACGGCGGCGAACACCGGGACCGCCGCCTTGGCCCGTGAGCGAAGGTCGCCCACGAGGAACTCCCGCTTGAGCTCCAGCCCGGCGACGAAGAAGAAGATGGCGAGCAGCCCGTCGGCCGCCCAGTGCCCGACGGTGAGCCGCAGGTCGCCCCACTCCGGGCCGATGTAGGTGTCGCGCACGGTGCCGTAGGCGTCCCGCCACGGGCTGTTGGCGAAGATCATCGCCGCGACCGCCGCCATGAGGAGCAGGGCACCACCGGTCGTCTCGGTGCGCAGGGCGTTGGCGACGAACTGTGCCTCGGTCCACGTCGAGCGGCGCAGCAGGGCCGGCCGGTTCGATGACGGAGGTGCCGCGCTCATGGGGACTCCTGTGATCGGTGGCTGCGGTCCGGGACCGCGCTCGCGGACCCGTGTGCCGACCAGACTTCCCGGCGCTCCGCGGCCTACTCTATCGGCGCTCGGGGGTCGTGGAGGCCGCGGCGACCAGCCCGGAGTACATCGCCTTCACGTCGTCGTCGGCCGCGGCATCGGCGCGCACGGTGCCGTCGAAGTCAAGGGTCTGCTCGAAGTGCAGGGCAGCGCCCTCGACGACGACCATCCCGATCCGGTCCAGGGTCTGGCGCAGCGCCGAGCGGGCGTACTGCGCACCGCCCCAGCCGTAGCCGACGCACGCGACCGGCATCCCGGCCCACTCGGCGTACAGGTAGTCGATCGCGTTCTTCAGCCCGGCGCTGTAGCCGCGGTTGTACTCCGGCATCACCAGGACGACGGCGTCTAGCTCCTCGACGATCGCGGCCCAGCGCCTGGTGTGCTCGTGGGCGTAGTGGCCCTCGGAGGGCATCTCCGGCTCGTCGAGCAGCGGCAGGTCGAGCGTGCGCAGGTCGACGTCGACGAGCTCGACGTCGTCGGGGGCCAGGGCGCGCACCCAGGCGGCGACGTGGTGGCCGATCCGGCGCGGGCGGGTGCTCGCGGTGACGATGCCGATGCGGGTCATGCCGGCATCCTCACACGAACCCGCCTCGAGTGCGGAAACAGTCGCCAGGGCGACCGTTTCCGCACTCAAGGCGGGAGGGGTGGGATGACCGAGGGGTGCCGGGCGACGCCCGACACCCCTCCTTCTCCCGCCCGGACGTCAGGTCGAGGACGGCCGGCTGGTCATGCCCTGCGAGATCAGGTTCATCACGGAGGAGTCGGCCAGCGTCGTCGCGTCGCCGATGTCGCGGCCCTCGGCGACGTCCTTGAGCAGCCGGCGCATGATCTTGCCGGACCGGGTCTTGGGCAGCTCGGGGACGATCATGATCTGGCGCGGCTTGGCGATCGGACCGATCTCGTGCGCGACGTGGTTGCGCAGCGCCTGGATGGTGGCGTCGCCCTCGTCGGCGGCGTCGCCGCGCAGGATGACGAACGCGCAGACGGCCTGGCCGGTGGTCTCGTCGGCCGCGCCGACCACGGCGGCCTCGGCCACCGACGGGTGCGACACCAGGGCCGACTCGATCTCGGCCGTGGAGAGCCGGTGACCCGAGACGTTCATGACGTCGTCGACCCGGCCGAGCAGCCAGATGTTGCCCTTGGCGTCGTACTTCGCGCCGTCGCCGGCGAAGTAGTACTTCGGCCCGAACCGGGTCCAGTAGGTCTCCTTGTAGCGCTCGGGATCACCCCAGATGCCGCGCAACATGGCCGGCCAGGGCTTGGTGAGCACGAGGTAGCCGACCTTCTCGGCCTCGGTGAACGGCTGGCCCTCGTCGTCGAGGATCTCGGCCGAGATGCCGGGGATCGCTCGCTGGGCCGACCCGGGCTCGAGCGTCGTGACCCCGGGGAGCGGGCTGATCATGATGCCGCCCGTCTCGGTCTGCCACCACGTGTCGACGATCGGGGCCTGACCGCCGCCGATGTTCTTGCGGTACCAGAGCCAGGCCTCGGGGTTGATCGGCTCGCCGACGCTGCCCAGCATCCGCACGCTGGACAGGTCGAACTTCGCGGGGATGGCGTCGCCCCACTTCATGAACGTGCGGATGGCCGTGGGGGCCGTGTAGAGGATCGAGACCTTGTACTTCTCGATGAGCTCCCACCAGCGACCCTGGTGCGGGGTGTCGGGGGTGCCCTCGTACATGACCTGGGTCGCGCCGTTGGCGAGCGGGCCGTAGACGATGTAGCTGTGCCCGGTGACCCAGCCGACGTCGGCGGTGCACCAGTAGACGTCGGTCTCGGGGTGCACGTCGTGCACCACCGCGTTGGTGTAGGCCGCCTGGGTCAGGTAGCCACCGCTGGTGTGGAAGATCCCCTTCGGCTTTCCGGTGGTGCCGCTGGTGTAGAGGATGAACAGCGGGTGCTCGCTGTCGTGCGGCTGCGCCTCGTGGGTGTCGGCCTGGCGGTCGACGATGTCGTGCCACCACACGTCGCGGCCCTCGACCCAGTCGACGTCGGTCTCGGTGCGCCGCACCACGAGCACCTTCTCGACCGGGTTGGGGTGCTGCAGGGCCTCGTCGACAGCGGGCTTGAGCGGTGACGGCTTGCCGCGGCGGAACTGCCCGTCGGTGGTCACCACCACCTTGCACTGGGCGTCGTCGATGCGGGTGTGCAGCGCCTCGGCCGAGAAGCCGCCGAAGATCACCGAGTGGGGGGCGCCGAGGCGGGCACAGGCCAGCATCGCGAAGGCCGTCTCGGGGATCATCGGCATGTAGATGGCCACCGTGTCACCGGTGCCGACGCCGAGCTCGGCGAGGGCGTTGGCCGTCCTGGCCACCTCGCGCTGGAGGTCGGCGTAGGTGATGGTGCGGGTGTCGCCGGCCTCGCCCTCGAAGTGGATGGCGACCCGGTCGCCGTGGCCCGCCTCGACGTGGCGGTCGACGCAGTTGTGGGCGACGTTGAGCTCGCCGCCGACGAACCACTTCGCGAACGGCGCGTCGTCCCAGTCGAGGGTGCGCTCGAAGTCCTTCGCCCACGTGATGCGGCTGCGGGCCTGCTCGGCCCAGAACCCCTCGTGATCCTGCTCGGCCGCGTCGTACATGGCGGCCGTGCCGTTGGCCTGCGCGGTGAACGCAGGGTCGGGCGCGAAGTCCATCTCGTGCGCGTGGCTGGACAGGCTGTCGTCGGTCACGGCGTGCTCCTCCTCGTTGAGTACAGGCTTCAAGCCAACCCCGCCGGGGTGCCGGTCGGCAACACGGCATCCCGGGGGTGCCGCCGGACGGACGAACGAAGCGCCCAACGGGGCGCTCCGGCCGCCTGTCGACCGCGCACCTGCGTCGGCAGGGCCGAGCTCGTGGGGGCCTGCTGGACAGCCACCGACTCGCGGCTGCCCCCGCCCGCCGCGTCGCGCACGTGGTCAGGCCGGTGCGTCGGGTCGGACGCGAGCGCGGCCATCTCCGCAGATTCCGGACAGTGTGCACAGTCCTGACCGGGATGCGGTGGCCGAACTGTGCGCTCGTTGCCCAGGAAGGCGGCCATCGGTGTTCTTGTGCCGATTCGCGTGGAACCGTGGGTAGAACGCCCTACCGGGCCCGACCACTCACGAGGAGGTGAGCGCGGTGTTCGACGACGGACAGCTCTACTCGGCGGTGACGACCGACGCCGACGGCCAGGTGCAGGTGCACCTGGGCGAGAACCACCCCGGTTTCACGGACCGGACGTACCGCTCACGACGCGGTGCGATCGCCTCGGCCGCCCTGGCTCATCGGCCGGGCGAGCCGCAGCCGACCATCGACTACAGCGATGAGGAGCACGGCATCTGGCGCCTCGTCTCGGCCGAGCTCGCGCCCAAGCACGACAAGTACGCGTGCAGCGAGTTCCTGGCGGCCAAGGCGGCGCTGGGGTTGCCGACCGAGCACGTGCCTCAGCTGCACGAGGTCACCGAGCGGCTGACACCCCTGACCGGCTGGAGCTACCGGGCCGCACCCGGCCTGGTGCCCCTGCGCGAGTTCTACGCCGACCTGGGCGCGCGCACCTTCAACTCCACGCAGTACCTGCGCCACCCGAGCCAGCCGCTCTACACGCCGGAGCCGGACATCATCCACGAGGTGATCGGCCACGCGAACCAGCTCGCGAGCCCGCGCTTCGCCGCGATCAGCGAGGCGGCCGGGCAGGCCAGCCTGCGGCTGGGGAGCGACGAGGCGATGCAGTTCGTCGCCGACGTGTTCTGGTTCTCCATCGAGTTCGGGGTCCTCTCCGAGCAGGGCGAGACCAAGGCCTACGGTGCCGGCATCCTGTCGAGCTTCGGCGAGCTCGACGAGTTCGGGCACATGGACATCCGGCCGCTCGACCTGCACCAGATGGGCACGCTCAACTACGACATCACCGCCTACCAGCCGGTGCTGTTCCGGGCCGAGAGCCTGGACCACCTCGAGGACGTCGTCGGGGCCTTCTTCGCCAGCGTCGACGACGACCTCGCGGCGCGGTTGCGGTCGGAGGCCGCGGCCACGGTCTGAGGCGCACCGCGGCACGGACCGCGCACGGCATACAGCGGCCGCGGAGGGGAAAGACCCCCTCCGCGGCCGCTGCAGGTGCAGTGCCGCGTTGCCTCAGTGGTTGATCGATTCGGCGACGCCGTGGCCGGTGAGGCTGCGCACCTCCATCTCGGCGTACTTCTGCGCGTTGTGCTCCTTGCTCGTCACCGAGCCGAGCCAGCCGAGGAAGAACGCGAGCGGGATCGAGATCAGGCCCGGGTTGTCCAGCGGGAACCAGTGGAAGTCGATCGCCGGGTTGGTGATCATCGACGGGCTGGGGCCGCCCTCGACCAGCGGGGGCTTGCCGGACACCACCGGGCTGAACAGGATCAGCAGGATGGCGCTGGACAGGCCGCCGTAGATGGACCACAGCGCCCCGCGGGTGTTGAAGCCCTTCCAGAACAGCGAGTACAGGATGGTCGGCAGGTTGGCGCTCGCGGCAACGGCGAAGGCCAGGGCCACCAGGAACGCGATGTTCTGGTTCTTGGCGAGGATGCCGCCGAGGATCGCGATGGCGCCGATGACGACGGATGCCGTGCGAGCCACCTTGACCTCCTGGTCCTGGGTGGTGTTGCCGCGTTTGAAGACCTCCTTGTAGAGGTCGTGCGCGAAGGTCGCCGACGTCGTGATGGTCAGCCCCGCCACGACGGCGAGGATGGTCGCGAAGGCGATGCCGGAGATGACGCCGAGGAGCACCGAGCCACCCAGGTCGTAGGCGAGCAGCGGCGCGGCCGAGTTCGCCTTGCCGGGGGCGGCGTTGATGGCCTCGGGGCCGACCAGGGCCGCGGCGCCGTAGCCGACGACCAGGGTCAGCAGGTAGAAGCCGCCGATGAGCCAGATGGCCCACTCGACCGACTTGCGGGCCTGCTTGCTCGTCGGCACGGTGTAGAACCGCTGCAGCACGTGCGGGAGGCCCGCGGTGCCGAGCACGAGCGCCATCGACAGCGAGATGAAGTCGATCTTGGTCGTGAGGTTCTTGCCGTACTTCAGGCCGGGCTCGAACAGCTTGTCGCCGGCGGGGGAGTTGTCGGCGGCGGACTGGAACAGCGCGGAGAAGCTGAAGCCGAACTGGCCGAGCACCATCACGGTGATGACCGCGGTTCCGGCGATGAGCAGCAGGGCCTTGATGATCTGCACCCAGGTGGTGCCCTTCATCCCGCCGATGAGCACGTAGGCGATCATGATGCCGCCGACGAGCACGATGACCAGGTTCTGGGCCATCTCACCCTGGATGCCGAGCAGCAGGGAGACCAGGCCACCGGCACCGGCCATCTGTGCCAGCAGGTAGAAGAACGACACCGTGAGCACCGAGATCGCGGTCGCGATGCGCACCGGGCGCTGCTTGAGACGGTAGGACAGCACGTCGGCCATCGTGAAGCGGCCGGTGTTGCGCATCAGCTCGGCGACGAGCAGCAGCGCGACGAGCCACGCGACGAGGAAGCCGATGGAGTAGAGGAAGCCGTCGTAGCCCTGCAGGGCGATCGCCCCGGCGATGCCGAGGAAGCTCGCCGCGGAGAGGTAGTCGCCCGCGATGGCGACACCGTTCTGTCGGCCGGTGAAGGCGCCGGCAGCCGTGTAGTACTGCTCGGCGGTCTTCTTCCCGGCCGAGACCCGGATGACGATGACGAGGGTGACGACGACGAACGCCGCGAAGATCGCGATGTTCAGAGCGGGTGAGCCCACCGAGGTGGACTCGGCGAAGGGGAGCATGAGGGCCATGGGTCAGTTCTCCTTCGCGCGGGCTGCGGCGGCGTCCATCTGGGCACCGACGGCCTCGGCCATCGGGTCGAGCTGACTGTTCGCCCAGCGGGCGTAGATGATCGTGATCGCGAACGTCGTGACGAACTGGCCCAGACCGAACAGCAGCCCGACCGTGATGCCGGGGGCGCCGACCTGCTGGCCCATGAACCCGGGGGCGAAGATCGAGAGCAGGACGTAGAGGAAGTACCAGGCGAGGAAGAACGCGGTCATCGGGAAGACGAACCCGCGGAACCTCTTGCGCAGTGCCTGGAACTCCGAAGTGGACTGCACTGCGAGGTAGGCATCCTCGTTCTGCGTGCGAGCGTCGTTGCTCACGGGTCACCTCCAGGGTCGGTGTCCGGACGGTGCTGCCCGGATCGGCTCCAGAGTGGGGCCGGGACGGCGCCGTGTGCACCCGTGCGGCGAGGCGCGGCGGCGGGCGGGTCGGCGGCGCGTTGTGCGGCGAGTCACACCGCGCCGAGCGGCGCCCACGGCACGACGAGCGGTGCCCTGCTCCTCGCCCGGTGCGCACGGCATCCCGGGCACAATGGGCGCGTGCGCGCACTTCGGAAGGTCACGGCAGGTCCCGGTCTCGAGCTCGTCGACGTCCCAGAGCCCGAGTGCGGCGACAAGGACGTCAAGGTCAGGGTGCTGCGGGCCGGGCTGTGCGGCACCGACCTGCACCTGGAGCAGTGGGACGAGTGGGCCGCGGCCACGGTGCGGGCGCCGATGACGCTGGGCCACGAGTTCTTCGGCGAGGTCGTCGAGGTGGGGGCCGATGTCGACCACGTGGCCGTCGGCGACCGGGTCTCCGGCGAGGGGCACATCGTGTGCGGCAACTGCCGCAACTGCCGCGCCGGGCGCCGGCACCTGTGCATCAACACGGTGGGTGTCGGCGTCAACCGTGACGGCGCCTTCGCCGACTACGTCGTCATCCCCGCGACCAACGCGTGGGTGCAGCCCGCCGACCTCGACCCCGACCTCGGCGCGCTCTTCGACCCGCTCGGGAACGCGACGCACACGGCGCTGCAGTGGCCCGTCGCTGGCGAGGACGTCGCGATCACCGGGGCCGGCCCGATCGGCGTCATGGCCACCGCCGTCGTGCGTCACGCCGGTGCCCGGCGGATCTGCGTCACCGACCTGTCGGCGGCGCGACTGGCCCTGGCGGAGGACGCCGGCGCCGACCACGTCGTCGACGTCTCGGCGGGCGGGTCGCTGCGCGCGGCGCAGGCCGAGCTCGGCATGGTCGAGGGCTTCGACATCGGGCTCGAGATGTCCGGGTCGCCGATGGCGGTCGAGGACCTGCTCGCGAACATGAACCACGGTGGCCGGGTGGCGCTGCTCGGCCTGCCGAAGGACCGGTACGCCATCGACTGGGGCCGGGTCATCACGCACATGATCACGCTGCGCGGCATCTACGGCCGGGAGATGTTCGAGACGTGGTACCTCATGGGGTCGATGCTCGCGACGTCGACCGAGCTGCGTCGTGCCGTGTCCTCGGTCGTCACCGGGCGCTACCCCGCGCAGGAGTGGAAGCAGGCGTTCGACGAGACCCGTTCGGGCCACGGCGGCAAGGTCGTGCTCGACTGGAGTTGACGGTCCGCCCGAGGCGCTCCCCCTCGCGATCTCAGCAGTACCGATCCACGAGCGGAGTATCGATCCACCGGCGGGCACCGTTCGGGCACCGGCGGGCACCGGTGGGCGCCGGCGGGCACCGGTGGGCGCCGGCGGGCACCGGCGCACGGCCTACGCTGGCGGGACGGTGCCACACCGGGCGCCCGACCCGGTACGACCCCACCAGGAGGCCCCGTGTACGGCGCAGTCAAGGACCAGCTTGCGGCCACGCTGACCGAGATCGAGCAGGCCGGGCTCTTCAAGCGCGAGCGCGAGCTGACCACCCCGCAGTCCTCGCACGTCGCGACGGCCGGTGGCGAGTCGCTCAACTTCTGCGCCAACAACTACCTCGGGTTCGCCGACCACCCGGAGGTCGTCTCGGCGAGCCGGGCGGCCTTGGACGAGTGGGGTTTCGGGATGGCGTCGGTGCGCTTCATCTGCGGCACCCAGACCCAGCACACGCGCCTGGAGGCCCGGCTGTCGCAGTTCCTCGGCACCGAGGCGACCATCTTGTACAGCTCGTGCTTCGACGCGAACGGCGGTGTCTTCGAGGTGCTCTTCGGCGTCGAGGACGCGATCGTCTCCGACGAGCTCAACCACGCCTCGATCATCGACGGCATCCGGCTCAGCAAGGCGGCGCGGTTCCGGTACGAGAACGCCGACATGGCCGACCTGCGTGCCCAGCTCGAGGCGGCCCGGGCGGGGGGCGCCAGGCGCGTCTGCGTCGTGACCGACGGCGTGTTCTCGATGGACGGCTCGTTCGCCCCGCTCGACCAGATCTGCGACCTCGCCGACGAGTTCGAGGCGATGGTGCTCGTCGACGACTCGCACGCCGTGGGCTTCATCGGCGACGGGGGTCGGGGCACGCCTGAGCTGTTCGGGGTCATCGACCGCGTCGACATCCTCACGGGCACGCTGGGCAAGGCACTGGGCGGTGCGTCCGGTGGTTACGTCGCGAGCCACCAGGAGGTCGTCGACCTGCTCCGCCAGCGTTCGCGCCCCTACCTGTTCTCGAACTCGGTGGCCCCTGCGGTCGTCGCCGGCTCGCTCGCGGCCCTCGACCTCGTGTCGGGCTCGAGCCGGGCCCGCGAGACGCTGCGCGCCAATGCCGCACTGTTCCGCGAGCTGATGGCGGATGCCGGGTTCGAGCTGCTGGCGGGTGCGCACCCCATCACGCCGGTGATGTTCCGCGGCGATGACGGCGCTCGTCGGGCTGCGCAGGTCGCCGACCACATGCTGACCAACGGCGTCTACGTCATCGCCTTCAGCTTCCCGGTGGTGCCGCGCGGCAAGGCGCGCATCCGGGTACAGCTGTCGGCGGCCCACTCCGAGGCCGACGTGCGGGCCTGCGTCGACGCGTTCGTGGCGGCCCGCGACGCCGTCGGCTGACGGCACCCACCCCGTCCCAACTTTTCCGCCCGCAGCGGGAACCTTCACCTTCGCACCGGAACAGTAGTGGTGCGAACCTGAAGGTACCGGGATCGGGCGGGAAAGTTGTGGTCAGTCGCGGGTTCGGGATCGGGCCAGGGTCACTCGCTCCGGGGTGTGCAGCCGCACCATGGTGCGGGTCGTGCCGGCCGGGATCCGTGACGGCGTGGCCAGCGAGACGATCACGGCGGTGAGGATGGCCAGCGGTGTCGCCCACATCGCGGGGTTGGCGAGCAGGGCGCCGGTCCACCCGCCCGCCGGCCCGGTGGCGACGGTCCACCCGATCGCGACCGTCGCCGACAGCCCGCCGGTGAGCAACCCCGCCATCGCACCCCAGGTCGACAACCGCCGCCACCAGACGCCGAGCATGATGAGCGGCGCGAACGTCGCTGCGGCCACCGCGAACGCCAGCCCGACGGTGGTCGCGAGCCCCAGCGGCTCGGTGGCGCGGCTGATGGCATACGGGATGACGACGGCCACGATCGCGGCCACCCGGAAGCCCCGCACGCCCGGCACGTCACCCCCGGCGAGGCGGGAGATCCGGGGCCGCAGCAGCTCCTGGTCGATGACCCCGGTCACCGACATGGCCAGGCCGGATGCCGTGGACAGGAACGCCGCGAACGCGCCGCCGGCGAGCATCGCCGTGAGCAGCTGACCGCCGAGCCCGGGCAGCAGGGTCTCGGGCAGCCGCAGCACGATGGTGTCGGAGCGCACGCCGGTGGGCAGGGTCGGGTACGCCACCCGGCCGAGCGCACCGTAGATCGGCGGGAAGAGGTAGAACGCCCCGAGCAGCGCGATGACCGTGACGGTGGTGCGCCGGGCGCCGATGCCGTCGGGGTTGGTGTAGTAGCGCACGAGCACGTGCGGCAGCCCCATCGTCCCGAGGCACAGGGCCAGCACCGTGGATGCCGTGCGGTAGGTCGGGTGGTCGTCGGGTCCGGTGGGCGACAGCGGGATGCTCCACGACGGGTCGACCTGCGGCGCCGGTGAGCCGGATCGGAACCAGAGCGCGAGCAGCACGAAGGCGGGCACCGCCAGGGCGGTCAGCTTGATCCAGTACTGCACGGCCTGCACGAAGGTGATGGACCGCATCCCACCGGCGCCGACGGCGAGGGCGATCACCACCATCACGACGAACCCGCCGACCCAGCTCGGTGCTCCGGTGACGAGGGTCAGGGTGAGGCTCGCACCCTGGAACTGCGGCAAGAGGTACAGCCAGCCGATGCCGACGACGAGCACGGATGACACCAGCCGGATGGCGCGCGACCCGAGCCGCGCCTCGGCGAAGTCGGGGAGCGTGTAGGCGCCCGAGCGACGCATCGGGGCGGCCACGATGACGAGGAGCACGAGGTAGCCCAGGGTGTAGCCGACCGGCAGCCAGAGCATGTCGACGCCCTGGTCGTAGATCAGGCCGGCGACGCCGAGAAAGCTTGCAGCGGACAGGTACTCGCCGCTGATCGCCGAGGCGTTCAGCCGGGGCGAGACGGTGCGCCCGGCGACGTAGAAGTCGCTCGTGCGCCGCGACAGGCGCAGCCCGAGGCCGCCGACGACGAGGGTGGTGAGGCAGACGAGGCCCACCGCGACCATCGACAGCGTCTGGTTCACGAGGCGTCGACGACCTCGGCGAAGTCCTGCTCGATCCGCTCGGCCTGGCGGGTGTACCAGCGGGCGAGGAACCAGGCTGCGGGATAGATCGCGACGCCGAGGACCAGCCACGGGAAGGGCAGCCCGACGACGGTGATCGTGCGGGTGGCCGGCACCAGGGTGAGTGTGACGGGCAGCGCGGCGAGGCCGACGACGGTGAGCGCGAGCACCGCGACCGAGAGGCGCAGCTGGGCGCGCATCAGGCCGTCGAGGTAGACGTCGCCGAGCTCGGTCTGCTCGTCGAGGTCGCGTGACACCGGGCGGGCGTGCATCGGGGTGGCCCCACGCCGCGAGCTGGTGACCCGCACCCGTGGCGGGGGCTCACCGGCCGGCGTGCTCACGGCTCAGCCGCCGCTCGAGCGGCGGTCGCCGATCGGCCGGCGCAGGAGGGTGTCGCGCAGGTGCTTGGTGTGCCGCCGGCTCACCTGCAGCTCGACGGGACCGACGACGACGGAGCAGCGGCCGTGGTCCATGCGTACCTCGGTGACGTGCGGCAGGGCGACCAGGGTGCTGCGGTGGATGCGCACGAAGCCGTGGTCGGCCCACCGCTCCTCGAGCACGCTCAGCGGCACGCGCACGAGGTGCGAGCCGGCCTCGGTGTGCAGCCGGGCGTAGTCGCCGTGGGCCTGGGCGTAGCGGATCTGGCTGCGGGTGATGAAGCGGGTGACGCCACCGAGCTCGACGGGGATCGTCTCGTCCTCGACGACAGCAGCCGCGTGCTCGGCCGGGGCGGACGGCATCGCGCTGCCCTTCTCGCTCTGCGCCACGACGACCCGCCGGATCGCCTCCGACAGCCGCTCGGCCCGCACCGGCTTCATGACGTAGTCGGTCGCCGCGAGGGCGAAGGCGTCGACAGCGTGCTCGTCGTGCGCGGTGACGAAGACGATCTGCGGCCGCACGCTGAACCGCGAGATCACCCGGGCGAGGGCCATGCCGTCCAGGCCCGGCATCGAGATGTCGCTGAAGACGACGTCGACGTCGCGGCCGTCGAGCACCTGGAGCGCCTCGGTGCCGCTGGACGCCGTGATGACCTCGGCGATGCGGTCGTCGCGGCCGAGGAGGTAACCGAGATCCGAGAGCGCCGGCAGCTCGTCGTCGACGACGAGTGCCGTGAGTCCGACGTCGTTGGAGGACATGGGTGCGAGCCTACGACCTGCGACTACGACGCCGCATGGATGCCGGGCGCGAACTTGGGCACGCGGAACGACACCTTCGTGCCGGCACCCACCGCGGTCTCGACGACGAGGCCGAACTCGTCGCCGTAGACCTGCCGGAGCCGGGCGTCGACGTTGCCGAGACCGAGTGACCCGCTCGTGTGCGCACCGTCGAGGATGAGCCGCACGCGCTGCGGGTCGGCACCGACGCCGTCGTCCTCGATGCAGATCTCGGCGTCGGACCCGTGGTCGCTCGCCGTGATGGTGACGTGGCCGACGCCCTCCTTCTCGGCCAGCCCGTGGCGCACGGCGTTCTCGACGAGTGGTTGCACGGCGAGGTAGGGCACCGTCACGGGCAGCACCTCGGGCGCGATGAGCAGCGAGATCTGGAGGCGCTCGCCGAACCGGGCCTGCTCGAGCACGAGGTAGCGCTCGACGTTGCGCAGCTCCTCGGCGAGGGTGGTGAACGGGCCCCCGGCCCGCAGGGCGTAGCGGGTGAAGTCGGCGAAGTCGATGAGCAGCTCGCGGGCCCGGTCGGGGTCGGTGCGCACGAACGACGCGATCGCCGCGAGGCTGTTGTAGATGAAGTGCGGGCTGATCTGGGCGCGCAGCGCCCGCAGCTCGGCCTCCATGACCCGGGTCCGGGTGCGGGCCAGCTCGGCCAGGGCCAGCTGGCTCGACACCCAGGCCGCCACCTCCTCCGTGGCCCGGGCCAGCCCGGGGGAGGGCTCCTGCGTCCAGGCGGTGAGGGTGCCGACGACGAGGTCGTCCATGACCAGCGGTGCCGTGACGGCGCTGCGGATCGGGCAGTCAGGGTCGGCGCAGTCGACGTCGCGGTGGCCGTGCACCACGGTGCGCCCGGTGTCGCGGGTCTGCTCGCCCAGGGCGAGGGCGGTGCCGCGGTGGTGGTCCCCGACGCCGGTCCAGGACAGGACGCTGCCGGGGTCGGTCAGCGACACGGCGTGGGCGCCGAGGATGGAGAGCAGGTGCCGCCCCGCGCGCTCTGCGGCGTCCGGCGAGAGGCCGTCGCCGAGGTACTGCGAGGCCAGCGAGGCCGTGTGCAGCGTGGCGTACGTGGCGCGGTCGACCTCGGAGAGGAACCCCCGTCTCCGGCTGCGCCGCAGCAGCCACACCGCGAGCCACAGTAGGAGCATCGTGCCGGCGACGAGCACTGCCGTCGGCCAGTGGATGCTTCCCGTCATGGGGTCACCATAGGCTCGGCCGTACCCGACGGGACGACGACGCGAGCAGGACGCACGATGGGCGGGCTCGACGAGGTGCTGTCGGTGACGTGGGCCGACGGGGCGGCCCGTGGGCCGTCGGCGGTCGGTGCAGTGGGCGTCGCGCACGGCCACCTCGGCGAGGGCCGGCTGATCGGGCCCGCGATCAACGGCGGCGTGCTCATGGCAATCGGGGCGTCCGCGGCCTCCTCGGGCCCGGCGGCGGTGGGGCACCCCGACGTGCTGACCTGGGGTGCTCCCGGCTGGCCGCCGACCATGGAGCTCACCGGACAGCTGCTCGGTCGCCCGGCGCCGGGATGGCTGCTCGTCGAGATGACCACCGACAGCGTCGTCGGCGACCTCGCGATCGGGGACGTCTGCGTCTGGGACTTCACGGGCCGGTGGTGGCGCGGTCGCGGCAGCTCGCCGGGGTGCGCCTGCCCGGCAACTAGTCTGCTCGGGTGCCCCAAGAGAGCCCGACCTTCGATGCCGTGACGCGCCTGGCCGAGCTGCCCGGCATCCCGCAGCAGGTGGAGGCAGCCCGGGAGGCGTGCACCCGGCTGCGGTGGCACCAGGCGCTGCGCCGACGCATCCCCGAGGCCGCGGCCGAGTCGCGGGTTCGGGGCGCGGCGGCGAGCGGGCAGCTCGAGGGGGCTCGGGTGCCCGTCGACGTCGTGCGCGACATCGCCCGCGGGGCGGCGACGTGGTCGGCCTCGCCCGACCCGGTCGAGCTGACGATGCGCGGGGTGCTGGCGGCGACCGCCGAGACCGAGCACGTGCTCGGGGTGGTGCTCACCGCCCCGCTGCAGGCGCTGGCGCGGCTGCACACCGCGGCGGCGAGCGGCCTGGTCGACGACGCGGCGCTCGGCCGGCCGCGGCTCGCGGGGGAGGGGTGTGCCGAGCTGACCGCTCTGGGGCCTGCCCCGGAGGCCGCCGAGGTCGCGATGCGGCTGCGTTTCCTGGGCGAGGTGCTGCTCGCCACGCCGCGGCTGCCGGTGGTGGTTGCCGCCGCGGTCGTGCACGCCGAGATCGCCACGGTGCGCCCCTTCGGGCGCGGCAACACGGTAGTGGCCCGGGCCCTGGACCGGGCGGTCGTGCACGCCGGTGGGCTCGACCCGACCGGGGTGGCGGTGACCGAGGCCGGGCACGGCGCGCAGGGCGCAGCCGCGTACGTGGGCGCGCTCGCGGCCTACGGTCGAGGCGACGTGGCGGGGGTCGGGCTGTGGATCTCGCACTGCTGCACGGCAGTTCGCGCGGCGGCCGCAGAGGGAGAGCGGGTGGCCGATGCCGTGCTCTCGGGACGACTCGCCGGTGGGCCCTTGTCGAGCACGGGTCCGCAGGAGTAGAACGAGGGGTGACGGGCCCCTCGGGGACCGTCACGACAAGGCTACCGAGGACCGGACGGGTACCCACGCGCGGGCAGTCCACTGATGGACCGATCGTGATGGGCTTGTCCCAGCACGACGACGGCATGGAGCACGCCTGGTCGCCCACGAGGTCCGCGGCAGGACGACGCCTCTGCCTGCGTGACGCGGGTGGAGGTGCCGTCGTGTGGGGCCCGGGCGGAACGCGAATGCCCAGTTGACGAGGTGCTCGGCCAGGTCGCGGTAGGACATCCCTTGGCGCCACGAGCCCAGGTGCACCTCGTGGGCATGATCCTCCTCGAACGGTGGCTGCGGCGCTCTTCGTCGGTGGTAAAAATGTAAACCTTCTGCAGGCAACCTTCGGATTCCCTCGTTCTCGCCCTTCCGGAGTGATGATATCGACATGTCGAGACCAAGGCTTGCGCGGAGACCCGTCCATAGGTAACGATGTTGTCATTCGCTCCCCCTAGGGGTTGAGCGAACGGCGGACCGGCTTCTCCCCCCCGGAGCTCGGCTCGCCGACGGCCCCGGTTGTCCCCCCGACCGGGGCCGTCCCATGTCCGGATGTCGTCCAGCGTGCTCCGACCCCGTCACCTGGCCCCGCCTCGTCCACAGGCCATGGGTGTGCCGGGCGTCGTCCACAGGCTCGCGGGCTCGCTGGCCCGCTGCCGGGCTGCCGACCAGGCTTCCGGGATGACATCCCATCCTCCGCGTGTGACCGCCGTCGTCGGTGCGTCCGGTGGCCTGGGCGCGAGCACGCTCGCTCTCGCCGTCGGCCGCCGGCTCGCGGCGACCGGCCCGCCCTCGGTCGTCCTCGACCTCGACCTGTTGCGCGGCGGGCTGGAGGTGACCGCCGGGGTCGAGCACCTTCCCGGCCGGCGCTGGCACGACCTGCGCCATGTCCGCGGGCGGGTGCCTCCGGAGGCCCTGGTGCCGGTACTCCCGGGCGAGGAGGGGTGTGGTGTGCTCTCCGCCCGCGGGGGCGCTCCACCGGGCGTGCCGGACGCCGCCGCGCGAGACGTCGTCGCGTCGCTGGCCGCAGGCCCGGCACGGCTGGTGCTCGACGTGCCGCTGTCCAGCCCGGTCCTGCCGAGCATCCTGGCTTCGGGGCCGCTGGTGGTGCTGCTCGTCGGGCTACGTACCCGTGCGCTGGCCGACGCGGACGCCGCCGTGTCCCACCTCCTCGACGGTCCGCTCGCGTCGGCCGGCGAGCCCGACCTGCGTCTGGTCACCCGCGGAGGCCGCGCCGGCACCGACGTGGTCGACGAGGTCGTGGCGCACCTCGGCGTTGCGCACCTGCACCACCTCCCCGACGACCCCCAGGTGCCGCGCGACGCCGAGCGCGGTCTGTTCCCCGGCGCGGGCCGCGACGCCGTGCGCCGGTGCGCTGATGCCGTGGCCGCCGTCATCGACAGCCTGGCAGCAGCGTCGTGACGGGTTCGGCCGGTCCGCTGCACCCTTCGGTGCGGCGTGCGATCGCGGCCGGTGAGCCCCCGTCGGTGCACTCGATCGATGCCTTGGTGGGGGAGCAGGCCGGCACCCTCGGCGACGAGGGCCGCGCCGCGACCGCGCGCGGGATGCTCGACCGCCTTCTCGGCCTGGGCCCGCTGGCGCAGCTGGCCTCCGACTCCTTGGTGACCGACCTGCTCGTCAACGGCGACGGTGCCGTCTGGGTCGACCGGGGCAACGGTGTCGAGCGGGTCATGGCCGAGATCCCGCTCGAGGACCTCCGCCCGCTCGCGGTGCGGCTCGCCGGGGTTGCCGGGCGCCGGCTCGACGACGCCCAGCCCTGGGTCGACGGCGTGCTGCCGGGCGGCGTTCGCCTGCACGCCGTCCTCCCCCCGCTCGCCGACGGCCCGCACCTGAGCCTGCGGTTCGCCCGGCACCGCCCGGGGGGCGTGGCCTCGCTGGAGCGGCTCGGCACGGTCACGCCGCAGC
>Ga0335397_10004697_pt1 | contig 17997 bp, 14 predicted proteins | sample MAT04_FD_205740 | JGI IMG/M metagenome (GOLD analysis project Ga0335397, IMG submission 205740) | Freshwater microbial communities from Lake Fryxell liftoff mats and glacier meltwater in Antarctica - MAT-04 (spades assembly) (version 2) ... | reverse complement strand
TTCCGGGAGTTTCAAGGAGCAGGAGCTGAGCGCAAAGGTAGCGGGTGAGTTCGGCAGATTGCAGTTTCGGGCGCAAGCCGCAAAAGCGGACGGCTGGATGGGGGAAATTACCGATGTTCATCTGGCATCTTCTTCCTACGGCAACTGGCGGCAGCAGGATCATGCCGCCTTCAGTGCCGGCAAGAAGGGAGCGGTCGTTGACGATTTTTGTCTTGCCGAGGGTGAAGGGACCCTCTGTGCCGGGGGCTATGTACAGTTGGCGGAAGAGATCGGCTGGCGAGTCAAGAGCAGGTTCTCGGCACTCTCCTTGAGTTGGTTGAATCGATTGAAACTCTTAGCCGTGCCGGTCAGCGGCTTGTTTGCCGGCGAGATTGTCGCATCCGGTGCAGACCGCCGGGTGATCTCCGCCCAGGCGGAGATCAGGCTACCGGAAACCACCTTTGAACTGGGCGTCGAAGACGAGGAATTTCACGCCATCCATTGGGAGGACACCGTTTTTAATCTGGTACTTACCGACTCTCTTGTGCAAACAAACCTCGTCACCGGGATGAAAAACGGTAGTCGTCTGACCTTGAATGCAGCCGCCCAGGGGGCTGATCTGTTTGCCGGATCAACCCGGACCTCACCGCTCTCAGGGAGCCTTGACCTCGAAAATTTCGACCTGGCAATACTCTCCGCCCTCACCGGATACGGTGTCGACCCAACCGGTCGAGTGAGCAGTTCCTTCACCCTTGGGGGGACGGTCGGAAGACCGGAACTCGCTGGTGAGGCCCGGATTGAGGGTGGTGGTATCTCCTTGCCGTACCAAGGCATTACCCTGGAAAATGTGCGGGTGGCAGTAGTTGCTGCGGAAGACGGAGCGAAGATTGTCGGCCATGCCGTTTCCGGACCGGGGGAGATGAGCGCCGAGGGCCTCCTTCGCTATGGCGATGCGGGAGTGGAGGGTGATCTGCATGTTGTCGGCAAGAATTTCCTTTTGGTCAACCTGCCGGAATATGCCATCAGGGTAAACCCGGATGTGCATTTTCTGTTCGCCAGGAAAAAGGCGGCGATTAAGGGTTCGGTACAGATTCCTTACGCTCGAATAACGCCTGAAGAGATGAAAGATTCGGTGCAGGTTTCCCGGGATGTTATTGTGGTTAATGGCCGGCAGGAAGTCAAAACGTCGGGCTGGCCTTTCTCCCTTGATCTGGATGTCCTTATGGGGGAAGACGTGCACATAAATGGCCACGGTCTGAACGGCAGGCTTTCCGGGGAACTCCGGGTAAAAACCGTCCCGGACGAATTTCCGACGGCGCAAGGGGAGCTCGATCTCAGCGAGGGAGTTTTTACCATCTACGGTAGAACCTTTGATATCGAAAGGGGCCGAATTCTCTTTACCGGCGGTCCCATAGACAATCCGGGAGTGGATGTACGAGCGCAAAAAAAGTTCAGTGATGAGGAAGCCAAGAATCGGGGTTACACGGTCGGAGTGGATATCAGCGGTTTGGCCCAGGATCTCAGTTATCAGCTCTTTTCCGATCCGTATATGGATGACACGGAAATTCTCTCGCAGATGATTGTCGGTCACTCCCTGGCCTTTTCCAATAAAGAGGAAGGGAGTCTTCTTGAAGCGGCTGCGACGAGCCTTGGTTTGAAAGGCGGCGCCGATTTGTTCCAAGGGATTGGCAGCATTCTGCAGCTTGATGACATGCATATCGAAGGCAGCAGCAAAAAGGAGAATGTTTCGCTGGTAGTCGGTAAAAGGGTAACCAAAGATCTGTATATCGGTTACGACATGAACATGTTCAGCCAGCTCGGGCAGTTTCGGGTGCGCTATGATTTGACTCGAGGTTTCGCCGTTGAGACCAGAAGCTCTTCCCAGTCAACCGGTGCCGATTTGCTCTATTCCTTTGAAAAATAATCTACGCCGCTGTTTGTTTGCCATCTCTTCTTTATTTTGATTTGGAATTAGAAAACGTCTAGCGGAGGGCGATGACAGGGATATATGGCTACGAAACCACCGACTTGCCGTCGTTGTGGAAAAAGCCGAAAACAGCGTATTGCCGTTAAAATTTGGATGATCAGGGGCAGGGTGCTCATATGGCTCTTTCATAGGAGCCGAGGATTTTTACCCGGCTGATCTTGCCGATTTCTTCAAGGGCGTTTTTAACCCGTATATCCTTTTGGCTTCCGGCCAGTCCGACAAAAAAATGGTAGTTACCGAACTGTTCCTTGGTCGGTCGCGAGGTAATGGCCAGGAGATTGATCCTTTGTTTGGAAAAGGACGAAAGAATTTTTTCCAACAGGCCGGGATGGTCGTCATCGTTGATGATAATAAGCGAGGTCTTGCAGCCGGGCGAGGTGCAATCTGGAATGCAGGAATTTTCCCCCGCCAAAACGAAGAAACGTGTTTGGTTGTTCGGATAATCATTAATACTTTCAATCACTAAAGGAAAATCGCCTGGCTTGACAAAATGTCCGGGAACTATTGCACCACTTCTTCCTGGATCGCCGGTCATGCGGGTAAGCGCCAGGGTGTTGGAGTCGGTGGTAACAACTTCGACATGTTCACCCAGACTTTCAATAAAGTCGGAGCATTGACCGCGGCTGACGAACTGCACAAATAATTTGTTGATGTCGCGGGTGTCGGTGACCGAGGAGATACAGGAAAAATTGATCGGGATGATCTTTTCCCCGATTATTTTCAGCTCGGAGGTGACCAACAGGTCAAGGACCAAGGGAATGAAGCCTTCCGACAAATTTTCAATGGGTACGATACCGTAGTTGCAGCCATCGGTTACCGCCTGAAAGACCTTCTTGATGGAGCTGCAATAGCTGATGGCAACATCACCACGAAGCGATTTGCGAAATTCCTTGGCGACCTGGTCGGAAAATGTTCCAGCTGGCCCCAGTGTAGCGATAATGGTCATGGTATGTTCAGATTTATAATTCCTCGAATCTGTTTAAGGTCAGATTCTTTCTGACCTTACCCTCGGTAAATATCCGACCGTTCATGGCGATATATACCCCTGGCGGAAGCACCTGCAATGCCCCGATGGCGCAGCCGATATTGAACACCGCATCACTGGTTTTGAACAGGGCCGGTTCAAGTGCCCCGGTCAGGACAATGGTTTTGCCGGGGATGTCCTTCAGCGCCCCGGCGGTCTCGACCATGGTGTCGGTACCGTGGGTGATGAGGATTTGCGGGCAAGGGTCTTCGGTCACCGCTGCGGCGATCCGCAAGCGATCGTCGTCGGTGAGGTCAAGACTGTCCTTGCGCATCAGCGAGGTAACTTGGTAGGTGATCGACAGGTTCAACTCGGCCAAAACCTTCTCGACATTCGGTGGTCCGACCTCATACTCACTTTTGGCATCGAAATAGATTTTGTCGATGGTGCCACCGACGCTGATTATGGAAATGCTGTGCATGCATGCCTCCGAAAGAGAGGAGATTCTGTACCTTTGGTAGTGCCACAAGAAACTTCCGGGGCCGGTTATACCCCGGTCTGGGGGAAATTCCAAGTTTTTGCCTTGCTTTTCCCGCAGGATGGTAACATATAATGTCTTCTTAGCGAAATACTATCATTTACCTATGCATCGATGACGGTATCGAAAATACCAAGGGAGAACGAACAAGGTGACGGGAAAAAAAGGGCCGATAACCATCCTGGTGGTTGATGACGACCAGGTGCATCGTTTTATGCTCTGCTCTCTCATCAAGGAGTGGGGTTGGCGCTGTGTCGAGGCCGATGACGGGGTGACGGCGGTTGCCGCGGTTGCGGAACACCCTTACGACGCGGTGCTTATGGACGTGCGCATGGCAATAATGGATGGTCGTGAGGCCTTTTCCCGGATTCAGGCTCTGCAACCTGCCCTGCCGGTGATCATCATGACGGCCTATTCCTCAGTGGACGATGCGGTGGAGGCGATCCAGCAGGGGGCCCATGATTATCTCACCAAACCCCTTGATTTCGATCGACTGCGTCTCGCCCTCATGCGGGCTGTCGATCATCAGCAGGTGGTGAACCGCAGGCAGTTACCGGCGGCGGAGCGGCCGAAACTTGAAACGGCGATTATCGGCTCATCCCCGCCGATGCTCGAATTGCTGGAGATGGTCGGCTATGTGGCGGCTACTGAGGCGACGGTGCTCATCTACGGTGAATCCGGTACCGGCAAAGAGTTGGTGGCCGAGGCCCTGCACCAGAACAGTGAGCGGCGCGACAAGCCCTTCGTCAAAGTCAACTGTGCCGCCCTGGCCGAGGGGTTGCTCGAATCTGAACTTTTCGGCCATGAAAAAGGCGCCTTTACCGGTGCCGATAAAAGGCGGGAAGGAAAATTTGTCCAGGCCGACGGCGGCACCCTCTTCCTCGACGAGATTGGTGAGACCTCCCAGGCCATGCAGGTCAAGCTCCTTCGCGTGCTGCAGGAACAGGAGTTGCAGCGGGTCGGTGGCGAGGCAACGATCAAGGTCGATGTGCGCATCATCGCCGCCACCAATCGCGACCTTGAGGACGAAGTGGGTCGCAATGCCTTCCGCGAGGATCTGTATTACCGGCTCAACGTGGTCATGCTCACCGTCCCGCCGTTACGCACCCGGGTGGCCGACATCCCCGAACTCGTTGACCATTTTTCCAGGAAGTTCGCCGAAAAAAACCGCCGTGTCCTCGACCGGATCACCTCCGAGTGCATGGAGTTGCTGATCAATTATCCCTGGCCCGGCAATGTCCGGGAGCTGGAAAACGCCATCGAACGTGGAATTATCCTCATGCGCGGCAGCGAACTGACCGAAAAGAGCCTGCCGCTGTCCATCCAAAAAAAGCTCAGCAAGCAGCCGGAAAAACCCTTTTTCGCCGACGAGAGCGAATCCGGATCACTCTTTGCGGCCGAAAAGCAGATCATCTTGAAGACCCTGGAGGAGACCGGTGGCAACAAGAGCGAGGCCGCCCGAAGGCTGGGTATTACCCGCAAGACTCTGCTTAACAAATTGAATAGATACCACGTCGAATAGGGACACGGTCTCGCTTCAGGTCCTACCGAATACTCTGCAAACGCCCCTCTGCCGCTACCGTTTATATTGAATTTATTGTATTTTTTATTCCTGTCAAAGGCATGAATATTGATTTCCGGCCACTTGACAAGAAAAATTCGGCTACTTATTGTTCGCTCAAGTTTGAATTTTGCAACACCGGGCATGTACATTCCGGAGCAGGATAAAGGAATTGCAATAAAAGAGGGAGAAAGTGGTGAGTAAGGAGAAATTAAAAGAAAAGCTTCAGGATAATTCTGAAGTTGCGGTTGAGGTTGAAAATGCCGCCGAAGCCCCCGGGGAAGCACCTGACGCCATGGCCCAGGCTGAGCTGGATGCTGTCGATCCTGAAAAAGAGCTTCTTGATGCCCGTGAGGAGGTTGCCGGTCTTCGCGACAGGATGCTGCGGATGGCTGCGGAAAATGAAAACTTCAAAAAACGGGTGGAACGGGAGCGGTTGGCTGGGTTGAAGTATGCCGGGGAAACCATTTTTCGGGAGATTCTTCCGGTTGTCGACAACCTGGAAAGGGCCATTGGCCAAGGCATAACAGATGGCGCTGATGCGGAGAAAAATCTTTCAGCCCTGCTTGCAGGTGTCCAATTGACCTTGAAGAGCCTTCTTGCCACCCTGGAAAAATTTGCGGTAAAGGCGGTGGAAAGCGTCGGCAAGCCCTTCGACCCGCAGCAGCAGGAAGCTTTGACCATGGACGCCAGCGATACGATTCCGGCCAATCACGTTATCCTCGAGTTTGAAAAGGGCTATTTTTATAAGGACCGGTTGCTGAGAGCCGCCAAGGTGGTGGTTTCCTCCGGACAAAAATGATCGAGGTTGTGTTGCTGAAGGTCATTGAAAAATGCGCAAATCCCTTGACAAACAAGGGAAAATGACAACTTTACAGGAGGTTGCCACTGCCACCGGTAGGGCAATCGACAAAAAATTGAATAATGATGGACGGATAATTAATCCGCTGAGAAAGATTTAAGGAGAGAGAAGATGGGCAAAATTATCGGAATAGATCTAGGGACCACCAACTCATGTGTGGCGATTATGGATGGCGGCGAGCCGAAGGTAATTGCTAATGCCGAAGGCAACAGAACGACTCCGTCGGTAGTAGCCTTCAATGACAACGATGAGCGTATGGTCGGACAGATAGCAAAACGTCAGGCGGTTACTAACCCGACACGGACCCTCTACGCCATTAAGCGCCTTATAGGCCGCAAATTCACCGATCAGGAAGTCAAACGGTCGATTGAAATCAGTCCTTTCAAAATTGTTGAAGGAGCGCATGGCAGTGTTTCCGTCGATGTCAACAGCAAGACCTATCGACCGGCGGAGATTTCGGCGATGGTATTGGCGAAAATGAAACAGACCGCCGAAGAATATTTAGGCGAAGAGGTCACCGACGCGGTTGTTACCGTGCCTGCCTACTTCAATGATTCACAACGTCAGGCCACCAAAGATGCCGGAAAGATCGCCGGTCTCAATGTTCTGCGCATCATCAACGAGCCGACCGCCGCTTCCCTTGCCTACGGTCTCGATAAGAAAGTGGAAGAGAAAATAGCTGTCTATGACCTTGGCGGTGGTACCTTTGACGTTTCCATTTTGGAAATCGGCGACGGTGTTTTCGAGGTCAAATCGACCAACGGCGACACCTTCCTCGGTGGTGAAGATTTTGACATGCGCATCGTCAACTGGTTGGCCGACGAATTTAAGCGTGAGCAGGGAATCGATCTGAGAAATGATAAGATGGCTCTGCAGCGTCTGAAGGAAGAGGCGGAAAAGGCCAAAATGGAGCTTTCCACCACCAAGGAAACCGACATCAACCTGCCGTTTATCACCGCCGACGCCTCCGGCCCGAAACATCTCAACCTCAAGTTGAGCCGCGCCAAGCTGGAGAGTCTGGTGGAAGATCTGGTTGAACGTACAGTTGGTCCCTGTCGCACTGCCTTAAAAGATGCCGGTCTCAACGCCTCGGAAATTGACGAGGTAATTCTCGTTGGTGGCATGACCCGTATGCCGATGGTGCAGGCGAAGGTCAAGGAAATCTTCGGCAAAGAACCGCATAGGGGTGTCAATCCCGATGAGGTCGTGGCCATCGGCGCAGCTATCCAGGGCGGTGTCCTGCAGGGCGACGTAAAAGACGTGCTGTTGCTCGATGTTACCCCGCTTTCACTTGGTATCGAGACGCTCGGCGGGGTAACAACCAAGCTCATAGAGAAAAACACCACCGTACCAACCAAGAAAAGCCAGATTTTCTCAACCGCCGCCGACAACCAACCAGCGGTTTCCATCCATGTTCTGCAGGGTGAGCGGGAAATGGCGGCGGACAATAAGGCCATCGGTCGATTTGAACTGGCCGATATCCCCATGGCCCCGCGTGGTGTGCCGCAGATCGAGGTGACCTTTGATCTTGATGCCAACGGCATACTCAGCGTTTCAGCAAAAGATCTGGGCACCGGCAAGGAGCAGTCCATCCGCATCACCGCTTCCTCCGGCCTCACCAAGGATGAGATTGAACGAATGACTAAGGATGCCGAACTGCATGCCGAGGATGACAAGCGTCGCAAGGAACTGGTGGAGACCCGTAACTCGGCCGATGCCATGGTCCATGCCACCGAGAAAAGCCTGAAGGATCTCGGCGACAAGGTGGATGTCCCGACCAAGGCCAGTGTCGAGAAGGAAATCGCCAACGTCAAGCAGGTGAAAGACGGTGACGATATTGCAGCCATCAAGACGGCGGTTGAAGCCCTGACCCAGGCCTCGCATAAATTGGCGGAACTCATGTATCAGCAGGCTGCCAAGGAAACTCCCGATGGTGGCGGCGATGCCGGTCCGGGTGCTGCCGGCGGTGCAAAGGGCAAGAAGAAAGATGACGATGATGTGGTAGACGCCGACTTTGAAGAGGTTAAATAGTACTCTTTAACGGCTGAGCCGTCGTTGGTACAAGGGGAGTGGGGAAGCGTCGTTTCCCCACTCCCCTTTTTTTGTTTTTTACAGTATGGTATCGCACGGAAAAACAGTTAAGACAGACCTCGTAAACATAGCATAATTGCAGTTTCGCAACTATTTGATATCTAACAACATAGTGTGTTAATTGGACAGCTTGAGTTCGGGTAATTGGTGATTTTCGGCATTTTTACCGCAAAATGCAACATTTTTTGTTCTATTATTGCTTAAGTGTGTCCAGTATTTCCACCTGTTTTGGGGATCAGGAATGCCACCGAACGGTATGCACTTTATTATTCCATTGTAAAATGGAATGGGTTAGAAGGCAGCACAATAAAACGACTTTATAATAAAACCATTTTAGAAACAAATATCTCGTTACCGTCCACAAGAGAACAATCCCAAATCGGCACCTTTTTCAACCATATCGACTCTCTGATCATCCTCCAGCAGCGCGAACTTGACAAGTTGAAGAACATCAAAAAGGCTTGTCTGGAAAAAATGTTTGTCTAGCAAAGGATCTGCAGCATGACCGAATCCCAAATCATCCTCTACACCACTCCCGACGGTGACATTAAAGTTGACACCGTCTTGCAGAATGAAACCATCTGGCTGACCCAGACGGCGATGGCGGAGCTTTTTGGTGTCAATGTGCCGGCTATTTCCAAGCACCTGGCGAATATTTATGAAGAAGGAGAATTGAGTCGGGAGGCAACTGTTTCCAAAATGGAAACAGTTCAAAACGAAGGGGGGCGGCAGGTCACCCGTAACAAGGATTTTTACAATCTCGACGCCATCATCGCCGTAGGCTATCGGGTCAACTCCAAGCGCGCCACCCAGTTTCGCATCTGGGCTACCAGCATCCTGAAAGAATACATCATCAAAGGCTTTGCCATGAATGATGAGCGGCTGAAAAAAATCGATACCTGGGACTATTTTGATGAGTGGTTGGCCCGCATCCGGGATATCCGGGCATCAGAAAAGCGTTTTTACCAGAAAATCCGCGATATCTATACCACCGCCATTGATTATGACAAAAGCTCCGAGCAGGCTCAGTTGTTTTTCAAGAAGGTTCAGAACAAGATGCTCTGGGCTATTACCGGCAAGACCGCCGCAGAATTGATCGAATCGCGCAGTAATCCGGAGCAACCCAACATGGGGCTGACCTCCTGGCAGGGTTCCATTGTCCGCAAGCCGGATGTGGCCATTGCCAAGAACTATCTGCAGGCCGATGAGATGACAGACCTAGTGAAAAACCAATCTAGCCTATCGTTGAATTGCCCGCCACCAGGGCATTTTTCAACAAAATTGGACGTTGATGTTCCTAGCTAAATGATTTATTGTTTTAATTCATGTATTGATGTTAATTTTTATTTATTTTTCGCTTCATCTCTATTAGTATGAATTACAGATTATAGATTGACCAGAGAGGAAAGCGATGCAACAGAATATTTTTTCAGAGCCAGTTGATCAAGACAAGAAAAACCAAAAAATAGATCTTGGTACCGGACTGGAAATCCAAATTATTGATGGATTGAAACCACGAGCCAGGCTGTATCGGCTTAATGTCCATATCAAGACAGTTGAGTTATCTGACAGAACAGCGAGACGCCTTTTTGTTGTTGAGGTTGTGGAACTTGGAGCAACAAAATCCAAGCTAGCCGAGGCGCTGGGAATCAGTCGACAAACGATCCATAATTACATAGAAACACAAAAGAAATTTGGTACTGAAGGGTTGATTCATAGTTACCAGCTTGCCAATAGCAAAAACCTAGCAACACAGCGCAAGATCAATAAAGAAAAACTTCCAAAAGGAAACACAGCCAGACTGCTTGAAGAGATTCGCAGGAAAGAGAGAGAAGAAAAGGAACGGAATGGAAAGCAACTGACGCTTTTTTCCAGTGATGTTACTGAGGAGATTCAGTCTGTCAAATCTGAGGAACAACCTTTTTCGGAGGTTCATGACTGGGAGGCAAGTCGTTACGCCGGTGTTTTTTTGTATTTGATTTGCCTTTTTTCCAAATCAAGATGGCTTGAGTTCGTGACCGGCCATTTTGGTAGTTTTTATAAGATATTCATGGTGTTTGTGTTGATGGTTAGCCGCAATATCCCATCAATTGAACAATTTAAAAATATCCATTCGCGTGAGTCAGGGGTAATTCTTGGCTTAAAGAGTCTGCCATGCAAACCTAAACTCTGGGAGTGGTTTTATAATGCGGCTGATTTGAAGAGATCCGATTCGCTCATATACGATTATTTTCGTTATCAGATGAGGATAGGTACGGTGGCAACCTGGCTGTGGTTTATTGACGGTCACCTGTTGCCTTACACCGGAAAAGAAAAGGTTCATTACAGTTACAACACCCAGCGGCGTATGCCTATGCCTGGTCGAACAAACTTAGTGACATGCGACATAAGCGGCAGGATTGTAGACTTTGAAATCCAGGAGGGGAAAGGTAACCTTCGTGAATATATAGTAAAATTACAAAAAAGATGGGTAGAAGAGTTAACTGGTAAGCCGTTGATGGTCTTTGATCGCGAGGGATACGGCGGAGATTTTTTCTACGGACTCATTGATGGCGGTATTCCTTTTGTGACATGGGACAAGTACGTTGACACCGCCAAACTGGCCAAGATTAACAGCGAGCACTTTAGCGAAGAGATAACTGTTAATGAGAAGAAATACAGTCTCTTCGAGGGGGAGAAGGAATTTTCCTGTACACTTGAAACATCCGGCAATGAAGGCGATAACCAACCCCTTAAGTTTAATGTGAGACGAATTTACATCTGGAACAGGAGTTGTAATCGTAGAACATGCGGCCTGGCCTGGACAGGTGATATGGAGATTAGTACAGCAGATTGCGCTCGGGCAATATTGAACAGATGGGGGGCATCGGAAAACACCTTCAAGCACCTGAATGACCGACATCCCTTCCATTATCATCCCGGATTTAAATTAAAAAGTAGTGAGAAGCAGGAGATCAGCAATCCTGAAATCAAAGAAAAACAAGCATCAATAAAGTCGTTACAGAAAAAGCTTAACCGTCTCTACAAGAAATTTTCAAAGGTGAAGAGTGTCTTCAATAAAGATGGAACGTCTCGTCAGAATAGCATCAAAGAGACACTCAAAGTTGAAATCGCAGCCCTTGAAGCTGAGGTTGAAACGATAAGACAAATAAAAGACGGCTTACCCGAAAAAGTAGATGTTTCAGAACTAGAGAACTATAAATCCTTCAAAAAAATTGATAACGAAGGGAAGAATCTATTCGATTTTGTAACCAGTTCGGTGTGGAATGCGCGTAAGCAGATGGTCGACTGGTTGAGTCAGTCTTTTAACCAGGAAAATGAAGTAGTCGATTTGTTTTATGCCATCACGAACTGCCATGGCTGGGTGAAATCCAGCAAAACTGAAGTGATAGTTCGGCTGGAGCCAATACAACAGCCAAAACGTCGGGCAGCCCAGGAACAACTTTGTCGCAAATTATCCTCTCTTGGCGCACGGCTTCCATCTGGTAAATGGCTGGTTGTAGAAGTTGGAGATAGTCCATTATAAAAAGTGTCCAAAAAAATAGGCGATTTCGAAACCTGTTTCACGAGGTCTGTTAGAAGCGCAATCTCTCTTTTTATCTACCAACTGCAGGAAATTTATGAAAATCTTATCAGGTATCCAACCTTCTGGCCAGCTGCACATCGGCAACTACTTCGGGATGATGCAGACCATGATCGCCCATATGGAAAGTGATGAACTGTATGTCTTTATCGTCGATCTGCATGCCCTTACCTCGGTCCGCGAACGGGACCGGTTGGCGGCTGGGACCCTTGAGGCGGCCGCCGATTTTCTGGCCTTGGGCCTTGATCCCGACAAATGTATCTTCTGGGTCCAATCGGATGTTCCCGAGGTATGCGAACTGACCTGGGTGCTTTCCACCATCGCCCCGATGGGGCTGATCGAGCGTTGCACTTCCTACAAGGATAAGGTGGTTAAGGGAATCTCCGCCACCCACGGCCTGTTTTCGTATCCGGTGCTCATGGCCGCCGATATCCTTCTTTATCAGGCGGAGCAAGTCCCGGTCGGCAAGGATCAGAAACAGCACCTCGAAGTCGCCCGTGACCTGGCCATTAAGTTCAATAATGAATATGGTGATACCTTCGTCGTACCGGAGCCTGCCATTAATGAATCGACGGCCATCGTCCCCGGTTTGGACGGGCAGAAGATGTCCAAATCCTACGGTAACACTCTTCCCATTTTTCTTGAGGGAAAAGAGTTAAAAAAAAGGGTCATGGCCATCGCAACCGATGCAACCCCGGTTGAGGAGCCGAAAAACCCTGATACCTGCAGCCTCTACAAGATCATGAAACTTTTTGCAACTCCGGCCCGGATGGCGGAGATTCATAATCTGTATGTCGGTGGCGGGGCGGCATACGGCTATCTGAAACTTGAACTGCTTGATCTCCTCAATGATACCTTCGGCGCAGCACGGCGGAAAAAGGCGGAACTGCTCGGCGATCCGGCAATGCTCCGGGCGATTCTTGAAAAAGGCCGGGATAAAGCCCGTGCCAAAGCAGTTGTTACCCTCGACCTGGTTCGCGACCGCGTCGGTTTGAAGTACTAAAGTAAGGAGAACGTCATGACCTACGGCATAACGCGGGTGGAGGCCTTGGATCTGCTTCGCGCAACTTTAAAGAGTTATCACCTCATCAACCATTCGCTTGCCGCCGAGGCTGTGTTGCGAGCAGCTGCCGGACGGCTGGGGGCCGATGAAGAGAAATGGGGTCTGGCCGGTCTCCTCCATGATCTTGACTCGGAAAGCATGCCGGATCTTGCCACCCACACTACAGATACGGTGGCGATTTTAAAAGAAAAAGGGGTTGATCCGGAAATTATCGAGGCGATTCGCCTGCATAATCTCACTGCCTGGCCCGGGGATCAGCGGAGCACTATATTTCATTACGCCCTTGCCGCAGGCGAAACCATTACCGGTCTGATCGTCGCCGCCGCTCTGGTCATTCCTGAGAAAAAGCTGGCCTTGGTGAAGGCTAAATCGGTGCAAAAGCGCTTTAAGGAAAAGGCCTTCGCCCGCGGTGCCGACCGCGAGATTATCGGCGAATGCGAATTGGCGGGAATACCCTTGGCTGACTTTTGTCAGCTGAGCCTTGCGGCAATGCAGGAGATTGCCGGTGAGATTGGCTTGTAAGGATTTTTGGTAATACCGGCACATATTTATTAACTCAGCAACTGCCCAAACTGCAAACTGTTATGAACGCGAAGAACACAGTGAGGTTTCTCAAATCGGTAGTGCTTTCCGCACTCCTCTGTATTGCTCTTGCCGCGTGTGCCAATCCAGCCGACGAAACGGCCAATGCCTACCATCATCTGGTAATTCTCGGAGATCCCCACCTACCCGGCCGGGATATCGAGAGAAAAGAACAGGTTCTGGCAACAATTAATTCCTGGGACGATGTCGAGATGGTGGTGGCCGTCGGTGATATCTGTGCCGATTTGGGCACCGATGACGAATATCAGGTGGCAAAGACCTTTTTCAACAAGCTGTATGCGCCGTTCTTTCCCATTGCCGGCAATCACGATTATTTTTACGCCGACGAAAGTGGCCAGCTCCTCGCTGGTACCCCAGCATCACAACAGGAAAAGCTGCGCACATTTCGCCGGACATTTGACTTACCAAGCTATTATTACAGCAAGTATGTGGGCGACTATCTCCTGGTGTTTCTATCAGCAGACCATACTGACTTTCTCTCCGGCATGTCCGACCAGCAACTGGCATGGCTGCGTGCGGAGCTTGCAAACAACAAAAAGACGCCGACCATCATTATCTTTCATGGCCCCTTGAACGGGACCCTGCGGGACTATCGAAAATGGATCAACACCCCCAGTTTTATCGCTCAGCCGGTGGCAACGGTGCATGACATTCTGAAAACCAACAAGCAGGTGTTCCTCTGGGTTTCCGGCCATACCCACACCTCACCGCTGGAGGAAAGTTATGCCGCACCGATCAATCTCTATGACGGCCGGGTAACCAACATCCATAACAAAGACATGAACCGCGGCACCATCTGGACCAACTCACTTTTTCTCTATCAGGACAAAGTTGTCGTAAAAACCTACAATCATCAAGAAAACAGCTGGCTGTCTGAATTGGAACGGACGATTAAGACTCCATAGCATATTTGAATGCCCATATTCGAATTTTTTGAAACTATTTTCGAGGATAATAATGAAGAAAACGTTTAAAATTACCGACCCTAAGATTAAAAGAGACAGACTTATAGAAGCTGTAAGACACGAAATCAAAAAATACATTAAGAGAGAGCGGAATAAAGCGTTGCCGGAGGGCGTCGATTTTTGGGATTTCGACTGCAAATTCGGTCCAGCTGTTGAAAGCGCCAAGGACATTCACCTGGCGGAAATCACCAAATGCATCGATTTGGCCCAAGAGCAGCAGTTGGAATCGTTTTATCTGGAAATTCTCGCCAAGCCCGGCCGCAGAACGAAAAAGCCACTGCCAAATAAATGATGGGTATATGCTACCTGATAATTGCTCGGACGGTTCAGCCAAGAGAAGTGATCGATGATGAAAATATTGAAAACCATGCTGCTGCCGATGGTGCTCGTTCTTGCACTGCTGGTATCGGCGGTCTCGGCCGTCGAAAACAGCTCTGGGCCGAGGTCGGTTATTATCGACGTCAGAACCGAGTCCGAGTGGGCAGCCGGTCACCTGGAGGGAGCGGTGTTGATTCCCTACGAACGGATTGGCAATGAGATATCCAAGGTAGTTACAGATAAGAAAGACACAGTCTATCTGTATTGCCGGACCGGTCGGAGAACCGGTATTGCCTATGAAACGCTGAAAAAGGCCGGGTACGAGAACCTGATCAACCTTGAAACGGTAGAGAAAGCCTCAAAGGTCTTGAACAGGGGTGTGGTTAAATAGAGGTTGGGGGATATGAGTTGTAATAATTGACTGTTTGCAGACTGGTTCCTATTGTTGATTAATAGTTCTATCAGCTTTGTGAGAGATGGTGGATGGAGGAATTTAAAAATTAATAAAAGGGGAAGGTAATGAGTGAAAAGGAAAAGGCAGCCCAAGTGAAAAACAGTGAACCTTTTTGGAAGTGTGGAAAATGCGGCAATACCGTTAAAGCTCCACTGCCACCTGAAACATGCCCAAGTTGCAACGAGAAATGCATTTTCAAGGATGTCACCTGCTATACCCCTGACTGCGGAGGCCCTGGATCAATTGACCCACGACTTTGATTGACGGGCATAATGTCAATCCATAAGCCACTCTGCGCCGATGTCGATTTAAAGTATTTTTGCTATTTGTTCTCAGGCGCTGCCCCAGTAAACTCTATAATGTCCGCTGTTACGGTGATCCTTGGTACGGAAAAGAGGATCAGATAGAGAGTCGAACTGTCTTGAGTCGTATTTGCCAGGGCAATGGATCGACCCTCTAATGGCTCGCCGGAAGAAAAATAAAGGTTTGCCTTGGCATCAGCATAGTTGGGGCTGACTATGGGAATAATACCGAGGAGATAAAAACCACTGCTTTCTCCTTTAGCACCCGCTTTGACCACCTTGTAATTGTTGCCTTGCAGGGAAACTGCCGTGCCTGTGTTCTGCTGCATGCTTCCAGTTGAAGAGCATGCAGTAATGAACAATGCTGCAAAACAACTCGCGAAGAAACGTAATTTGAACATGATTAAAGTCTCCCTTATCGGCGATTTATATAAGCTTTATGCCCAACGGTGAATCCGCCGGCATGCCTTCAGCAATACTTTCCAATATTTTTTGAGTGGTTCCGGTGGGTGAAAAATAGATGAGCTTTACCTTTTAAATTTCCATTCCCATCTCCTCCTGATCATATCAGATTATCATTTATCATAGAATGGCGCAGGCGTCGAGAACAGAAAACTCAGCCGTACGAGGTCGCGCGGATGCCCAAAGACGCTCTTGAAGGTGATAACGTGACCCAGGCACGAGATGACGGCATCACAGCCGTCGATGTAGCACTGGAGGTCCTCATTGCCGAGACTATTTCGTTTCGTTGTTGGTGTTTGAGAGAGCGATTCCAGCTGGTAATAAAACGGACCCATGGGAAACTACAAATACTTTTATCATGCTTTTTTTTCACCATAATATCGCCGAAAATAGAGAAAATCACCGGTTTACGTCGGTGCATTTTATTGTTGGAATTAAGTATCATGTCCCCATATTTAGGCATGTTTAATTGCTGGAAGCACATAACCAGCCTTTGGGGTATAATTGCTTCCCTGAAAGATTGTAAAGAAGTCTTGAAATGACCTTTGCATTTTTGGCTGTTCTAGTCACATCATATACAACTGCAAACCTGGTCGACCAATCTCGGGTAACAAAAGTATGTAAACCCAGACCTTAGAAATGTTGATACCTTTTTTCTATACCCTGAACGTATTAATCTTACTCTCCGGGCTTTTGGCTTTTCGGCGGGGAAGTGGAGAGCGAAATTTTTCACTGGCGCTGGTCCAGACCTTACTGGCCGTACCTCTACTCTCCGGCGAATATTTCTATCTCCTCTATCATTGGGAATTGCCGGTAATTCAGCTGATTTTCTTCTCGGAAATCATGTTTATCCTTATGTGGTTTTCTTTAGCTTTACGCTTAGGCCGGCTAATCAGAATATCTGTTGAGGGTCTTAGACTGTACTTTTTGATAGAGGTCTTCTTTGGCGTCGTTCTCTTGGCTTTGGCCGGCCATTGCCTTCGGTATTATTCTGAGATCGGAATATCAGACGCGAGCTTGTCTTTTCCAATGTATGGACCGGTTTATTCTTTAAATATCCTGATTCTGATGGCAGTGCTCTATACCGCCTGGCGCTTGGAAGAATTTTGGCGGCCCTTGAGTGTCGCCGGGCGCTGGGAGTATAAGTTTCTGATAGTTGGTGGTTTTCTCGTCTGCGGCGCCCTGGCCTGGTCCAGTTCCTACCGACTGACCTATTTAGCTATTTTTCCAAAACATCTTCATCTCTTATCGATATTAATGCTTTTTGGTTGGGCCATGATGGTCTATGCGGTTTTTCGTCACCGGCTGCTCAACCGAAAAATTTTTGTCTCCCGTAAGGTTGTTTATGCCTTTGTTGTACCTTCCCTGTTTGCTACCTATCTTTTAGTATTTGGTCTCGTCTCCTTGTTAATTCGTACCTTTGGCCTGGAGATGTCTTTTGTTCTTACCTGGTTATTTGTGGCTTTGGGGCTTGTTGCTGTCGGAATCTTTGCCTTCTCCGGTAAAATTCGTCGTCGGGTTCATTTTTTTATCAGCACCCATTTCTATATCAACAAATATGAATACCGCGATGAATGGCTGGCACTTTCGCAGCGACTTCATGGTGCTGCAAGTGAAGCTGAAGTTGTAAAAGCTTTGCGTGAAGTGCTGGCCGAATGTCTCTATACTACGGAGATTTTTATCTGGCTTGAAGGCGGGGGTGTTTCCCAGGGATATAAGCTGGTCTCTTTGTCGGAAAATACTGATGCCGCAAGGCCTGAACATATCCTTTGGCCAAATGATCCTTTGGTATATTATCTCCGTACCCATGCCTATTTTCTTAGCAATGAAAAGGAACCGGACCAGATGTGGCGGGAGGTCAGTAAAAATAAAGAATCCTTTCTTGCCTCTCTGAACCTGAGCCTCATTGCGCCCATCTCTATCGGCAACCAGCTTGCCGGCCTTATCGGACTTGGGCCGGAGTATACCGGCGGTCAATATGGGTATGATGATTTTGACCTGCTTGCCGCCCTTGGCTCTCAGACCGCCTCGGCACTTTTAGCGGTACGCATGGCCGAAGGGCTGGCTCGAATCCGGGAGCAACAGGCCTGGCATCGACTGTCAGCCTTTGTCCTCCACGATATTAAAAATGCGGCCACTATGCTTTCCCTGCTCCAGGAGAATGCACCGGAACATATCCATGAACCGGAGTTTCAAAAGGACATGTTGGAACTGGTTGCCGATACATTGCGACGAATGGGCAGAGTCGAGCAGCGTTTGGGTGCT
>Ga0335397_10004696_pt1 | contig 17999 bp, 17 predicted proteins | sample MAT04_FD_205740 | JGI IMG/M metagenome (GOLD analysis project Ga0335397, IMG submission 205740) | Freshwater microbial communities from Lake Fryxell liftoff mats and glacier meltwater in Antarctica - MAT-04 (spades assembly) (version 2) ... | reverse complement strand
CAGTGGTAAGCATGTCATTGGGCAAGACTTCACCATTTGGCAGCGTGTAATCACTTCCATCCTTGATTTGGCGGATACGCGCCACCGGAATGTTGTAGCGACTGATAAATGCAGATATGATATTTCTCGGTTTTGGCTTTTGCCGAATGAGAAACCCGCAGGTAGGAATGCGGTGGCTGAGCGGGAAACCGAAAATTTCCAGCTGCTCACTTTCGAAAAGCAAAACCTTCGTGTCGTAATTCAGGGCATGCCAATGAACCGGATAGCGCAGATGAGAATGGGAAATTTTGAGTTGGCTCTCCATCACCTGTTGTAAGTCGGCATGGGTGTAAATGTGAAGGGCATTGGTTCTCCCTAGCAGGTGAAACGTAGACAAAAGCCCTGGCAAACCAAAGTAATGATCGCCGTGCAAATGTGAAATAAAGATGTGGTTGATCTTTTGGAATTTGAGGCCGAAACGCCTCAACTGCAATTGGGTGCCTTCGCCACAGTCGATCAGGAAGTATTGCTCTTCGTGATTTACCAGCTGAGAAGTGGGCGAATGGCGAAGGGTGGGTGTCGCCGAACCACAACCCAAAATGGTTACTTCAAATTTCATCGTTTTTGGCTGCAGCCGACAAAACCGACTACGAAATAATAAATGGGAAGTCGGCAGAGCTGGCTATCCAGAAGTTACTCATTGTTTCGCAAATCGCGCTCAATGTCTTCCATCATCACGAGGTCGATTGCTTCGTTTCTCGTCGGGGTGTTGTTCAGAACGCCGCTCAATTGAGAAATTTGCAAAAGTTTTTCCACCATCGTTTGTAAGGTGCATATGACGAAGGTGCCTTCGATTTCTTTACACAACCTATTGCCCGTAAGAAGGGCGCTGAGACCGCTCGAGTCGCAATACCTTGAATTTTCGAGATCTACGATAATATTTCGCTGACCATTTTTGATAAGGTAAAGCAATTCTGTTTTCAAATCCGGTGCACTGAGTGAATCAAGTTTCTCAACATGAGAAATGATCACGGCATAGGTTTCATCTTTTTCAACACTGAATTTCATGGCTAATAACTGGAGTTGGGAGTCAAATATAAAGAATTAAGCTTTCCTTTCAATTTTTCCAGCCAAAAGGTATAAGACAGCCATGCGAATCGCCACGCCATTCTCCACCTGTTGCAGAATAATGCTTTGATCACTGTCCGCCACATCGCTTGAGATTTCCACACCCCTGTTGATCGGACCGGGATGCATCACCACAATTTCTTTGGTCAGGGAATTGAGAATTTCTTTGGTCAAACCAAACATCATCGTGTATTCCCTGAGGGAGGGAAAAAAAGCAATATCCTGCCGTTCGAGTTGAATGCGCAATACATTGGCCACGTCGCACCATTCCAATGCCTTGCGGAGATTGTGTTCAACCTTTACACCAAGGGTATCAATGTATTTTGGAATGAGTGTGGTAGGTCCGCAAACCATCACCTGGGCGCCGAGTTTTTGAAGGCAGAATATGTTGCTGAGGGCCACGCGCGAATGAAGGATGTCGCCGATAATCACCACCTTTTTTCCGGATACACTTCCGAGCTTTTCCCGGATGGAAAAAGCATCGAGCAGCGCCTGGGTGGGATGTTCGTGGGTACCGTCGCCCGCATTTACAATTGTAGCGTCGATGTAATTGGAGAGAAAATGTGGGGCGCCCGGATTGGGATGGCGCATCACGACCATATCTACTTTCATCGCCAAAATGTTGTTGACCGTATCAATCAGTGTTTCTCCTTTTTTCACGGAAGAAGAGGCCGAAGAAAAATTGATCACATCGGCTGAGAGCCTTTTTTCGGCGAGTTCAAAACTCAGTTTGGTGCGTGTACTGTTTTCAAAAAACAGGTTTGCGATGGTGATGTCCCGCAGGCTGGGCACTTTTTTGATTGGACGGTTGATGACTTCCTTAAAGTTGTCGGCCGTGGTAAAAATATTTTCAATGTCTTCCTTCTGAAGGTCTTTAATTCCGAGTAGGTGTTTCACGCTCAGACTGCTCATGGTTGTTGCGGGGTGGAAAAAAGTGTTACTCGATCGATGCCTTCCGTTTCAATCCAATCGACCGTGACGCGCTCGCTGGAAATGCTGTCAACCATGCGACCTGTATAATTGGCCTGCACCGGCAAATGGCGGCTAAATCGCCGGTCGATGAGCACGAGCAGCTCCACCCTTTTTGGTCGACCGAAAGCCATCAGCGCATCAAGTCCGGCGCGAATAGTACGCCCTGTGAAAAGCACGTCGTCCACCAATACCACATTGAGATCTTCGATGACAAAATCTACCTGGGTTTCACTTGGGATGGGTGGCACTGCCTTCCGGCGAAAATCATCGCGGTGAAAGGTGATATCCAGCGCACCGTGTCGGATATTGCTCAGCCCGGTAAGTTCTTCCAGCTTTTTTACAATCCTGTCTGCGAGATATACGCCCCGGGGCTGCAATCCAATGATAGCGGTATTGGCAAAATCACCATGATTCTCGATCAACTGATGACAAAGGCGGGTGATGGTGATGGAAAGTTGGGTGCTATTTAGAAGCTCGACCGGATTCATTTGCGGCGTTAAAGATAGTAGAAGTGCAGGAATGGGGATATGGTGATTTTAGATTTATCAAAACGGAGTGAATTTTATTTCAAACCGCGCAAAGTATGAATATCCAAATGTTGCATTTCACTCTACTGTCAATAGGAACGAAATCCATCATTTTTTGAATATGATTATCCTACATTATTCCACTGCTTATGATAAGATGGGAGAATGGAATTTGCCGTCTGACGCAATATGGACCTTATTTATCAATCATGCTTCTTAATATCTCCGGTTTCGAGACATCTCGATACATTTTTCAGGCTCTTGCTCCTGCGTCAAAGTGGAACTTCGGGTAAGCCTGAAAAACACGCGATGTGACCACCATATAAATTAATGTAAATATTTGAAGATTACTCGCAAGGGTCACATCGCGTGTTTTTTGACGAAGCTTAACGGAGTCGAAAAACACTCGAAAACACGCGATGTGACCACCGTGTAAATTAATGTAAATATTTGAGGATTACTCGCAAGGGTCACATCGCGTGTTTTTTGACGAAGCTTAGCGGAGTCTAAAAATGTATCGAGATGCTTTCGAAATTTTATGTAAGTGTTTATGCTGCATTTACTTCATGTGGTAAAACAGCGGATAATTACATTTTTCAAAATCCGCATACTTTTTCAATGATTATCTCTAATAAATGGTCCATTCACTCCTTCTTCATCCCACAAATCAATTTTTTGTCTCAAACCATTGCCCATATGGAATGGAATGAGTTTTAAATGCTGTAATCTGCCAATGATAACTCCAGCAGGGGTTCTGAATTTTTCAGCAAACTCATAGATTACTTCTTCGGTAAACGGCGCTGCATCAATAATTTTCTGCAATTCGCCTTCAGTCAATAATATTTTAGCAGCAAAAGCATTGGCTTCTTCTTCTTTCTCCTGGTCTATTTTCGTTCCTTCTACATTTTCTAAGAAAATGTCCTTTTTGCCGTGCAAAATGATGTGGGCTGCTTCATGAAAAAAAGTAAACCAAAAATGGTCATTGGTTTTAAATCTGCCTGATAGTTGAACAATGGGCTTTTTGTGAAACCAGCGTGATGCTCCGCTAATAGGTGCTTTCGGTAAATTTCGAGTAAACACAACTGCCACACCACATTGAGCACAAATGATTTGCAATTGATTGGCAAAATCGTCAGGCATTGAAAATGCCAGTTCTTTAATTTCTGCCATTTTTTCTTTGAATTTCTTTTTATCAAATTCTGCCATGTCAATCTCCTTCGCCTGAATTTCACCTTTGCGCAACCATGCAGAGATCGCATGCGGGCTTTTCGTATGAGCCAGTGAAACTCTGAATGCCACGGAAACTTCTTCATCTATATATATTCTTTTCCATTCGTCTGCAGACGCCACACAAAAAAATTTGAGCAAGCTGTCCACCAAGATATGCTTCTCTTTAATGTCGGGTAGCCAACTATATTTTCTCATGTCATTCACAGGAAACGCACGCATCCAGACCATTTCTTTTTCAAGTTCTTCCTGTTGTTGAAGTTCGTAAAGTTCTTTTCGATACGATTTTTCGCTGTTGAGCCAAAAGCCTGCCGGAATCCCTAACACTTTCTCCAACTGAAATGCTGTTGGCATCGTAATCAGCTCTCTACCTTTTATCAAATCATTGATTTTTTCTTTGGGTCTGCCCATTCTCTCTGCAAGTTCAGCCTGGCTCATACCAATAAAATCAATATGCTCCTGAATGGTGTCCCCAGGGGGGCTGAGCAAAGATTTTGCTATTTCAAGTGTTGTTGCCATGGCGCTCAGTCTTCATGCTCTTGTTTTAATGGTAGTCTTCAATTTCGTTGATCTGAATTTTGGTCACCTCTTCCCAGTTTAAACCGCCATCTTCTTTCTTGGGTATTGGGTCGTGGTTTGGCTCAAAAATCAATCGGTAGTTGCCTGAAACATTTACCGCCAATTCACCTTTGCGTTCGCCTGTGAGTTCGTGGCATCTGGCAGCTGGAATGGTTCTCAATACAGCCAAATTATCTGCATCTTTTATGTTTTTGATTCTCATTTTGATTTTCACAGCCAACTGCCCAAAGGATTTTACCAATTCCCGTGGGTTGGTCAATTGCTTTTCCAATTTTCTATTCTTGTACCTTATGTCCACTACAAAGATAATATCATTAACGAAAAGGGTTAATGAAAATAGTTATTATTGTTGAACTACCAAAATAAGTGATAAAAATATGTGTTATTTGCCTGCGGGCTTTTCACATTGACCAAGAACTATTCGCTTCGTGGTAAGTGTTTAACCCAAATGAAAAGCCCGACATCTGCCGGGCTTTTGATCTTTTCAAAATGAAATATATCAGGCTGGCGTCATCTCCGCCATGATCAAATCCGCGAGTTCTTCGCCTATTCTGTCCTGGGCCTCGAGGGTAGCTGCTCCCACATGTGGAGTGAGCGCAATTTTTGGATGGCTCAAAATGGCTTCTGATGGCGTCGGCTCATTGTCGAATACATCCAAGGCAGCGCCTGCGATATGTCCGCTGTTCAGTGCTTCGATCAGTGCTGATTCTTCCACCACACCGCCGCGGGCAGCATTGACGATGAAGGCACCTTTTTTCATTTTTGCGAGTTCGGTTTTTCCAATCACGGCAGAACCATCTTTTTGCTTGGGCACATGAATGGAAATGGCATCACTTTCACGAATGATGGTTTCCATATCAACTTTGGCTACATCGACTTCTACTTTGCCAAATCCTTCTACAATAAAACCCACTTTTGTGTCGACATCAAAAACATCGGCACAAATTACTTTCATGCCGCTGCCTAGCGCGTATTGTGCCACAGCCTTTCCAATTCTTCCGAAGCCAATGATGCCCAGTGTTTTTCCACGAAGCTCTACACCTTTGGCGTATTTCTTTTTTAAGCTGTTAAAATCAGCATGACCCTTTGCTGGCATATGCCGGTTGGCGTCGTAGCTCTGACGGGCGAGGCTGTACAAATGCGCCATCACCAATTCGGCTACCGACTGAGAACTACTTGCCGGTGTATTGGCCACGGTCAGGCCTTTTTCCCGGGCATAAGCCACATCGATGTTGTCCATTCCCACGCCGCCGCGACCGATAAAACGCAAGCCTGGGCATGCATCGATTAATTCCTTGCGGGCTGTCGTCGCGCTGCGCACGAGCAGCACTGCTACATTGTTTTCATTGATATAGGCCGCCAGTTTGTCCTGGGGAATAGTTTGGGTTTCCACCACAAATCCGGCAGCTTCCAGTTTTTGTTGTCCGACGGCTGAGATGCCATCATTTGCGAGTATTTTCATCATTGTATTTTTTTAAGCGTTTTTTTCCAGTTCTTTCATCACATCCACAAGCACTTTTACACTTTCAATTGGCAACGCATTGTACATCGATGCGCGATAACCTCCTACAGAACGGTGTCCGCTGATTCCGCTAACACCGGCTGCTTTCCACATTTTATCAAATTTTTCTTCATGGCCTGCGGATTCTTCCGTAAGCACGAATGTGGGATTCATCAGGCTGCGGTCTTCCACGGCAGTGGTACCTTTAAACAATGGATTGCGGTCAATTTCATCATAAAGCAATTTGGCTTTGGCCTCGTTACGCTTTTCAATTTCACTGATTCCGCCGATTGATTTTAGCCATTCGAGCGTGAGCATCGATACGTAAATAGCAAACACAGGCGGCGTATTGTACATCGATTCCTTCTCGTGTTGCAGGGCGAGATCGAGCATGGATGGAATCGCACGTCCGGTTTTGCCGAGTTTATCCCTGTTTACAATATAAACAGTGGTGCCTGCGGGGCCCATATTTTTCTGGGCGCCGGCATATATCAGATCAAAATCTGCCACATTGATTTTTTTGCTGAAAATATCGCTCGACATATCGCAAATCAAAGGAGCATCCGACTTCGGAAAAGACTTAAACTGTGTACCGAAGATGGTATTATTTGAAGTGAAATGGAGATAATCCATTCCGGATGGCACTGTATAATTTTTAGGGATTTTGGTATAATTCACATCTTTTCCCGAAGCAAGCGTGATCACTTCTCCGAGCAATTTCGCTTCTTTAATGGCTCCAGTCGACCACGTTCCAGTATCGAGATAAGCAGCTTTGCCACCTTCATTTTTCATAAAGTTTGCAGCAGCCATATAAAAACCAAGACTGGCTCCACCTTGCAAGAACAATACGCTGTAGTTGTCCGGCACGCCAAGGAGTTCCTTTACCAGCTCACGCGCACGCTCCATAATGGCGACGAATTCTTTGCTCCGGTGAGACATTTCGATCAGAGAAAGACCTGTTCCATCGAGTTCGATGACACTTTGAGAAGCTTTGTGAAGTACTTCGTGTGGCAGAATACAAGGTCCTGCACTGAAATTGTGAACTTTAGCCATAATGAAAATTGCTTTTAGCGGGGTTGGTTTCTTAAATTCAGCGCAAAACTAAGGCTAATTTTCAGAAGGGCAAGGCAGTAATTGTTAGGGTTTCCTTATGAATTATTTACCGGTAAGGGGATTTTTCCCATCGCGTTGACGATTCAAATCCGGACGTGACGGAAAATTGAATTGGGCTTTGTTGGGATCCGATTTTGGCTGAGTCATATCTGTTTCTACTTCCAGGAGCCAAATACCATTGTTGAGACGAAGCGCATTGTGCGCTGAACTCGGACCGTAATATGCGCGGTTGTTTTCCACGGCCCCCGAAATAGCGGCCAATACCTGATAAACAATGGCGTCCTTGGCGGGAATATATGAAAGCATCATTTGCGCATCCTTGGCATATTCAAATATTTGCCTGTTTCGAATGCCGTTTTCTGTGGTGAAAACTGGCTTACCGAATTCCACCTTACCGCGTTTATCGATTTCAAGGGCATCGATGATCTTCATATTGGATAGCTTGTTATTGCCATCCCAACCCAGCAAAGTGTAATATGCATCGCCTTTTTCCTTTACCGGTTGAATGTGATAATACAAGGCGCCATACCAATTTTTGTCCGTAAAAGTCTTGGACTCATCTTCCATTGTCAAATCTTCAGAATCAATCAACTCTGTGTAATCCTTCCCATCTGGAAAAACGAGAAAAGCGCAATAGGTGTAGGTGCCATCGGTTTTGGGCAAGTTCCAGGTAAAGAGTTTGAATGCCCCGTCGCCACTTGGAAGCATACCTATTTTGAGCAAACTGGAAAACGGGTAATCATACACACCTTCTTCGCCGAAAGCCTTGATCAAAGTTTTGCGAAAAGTTTCATTTGCCTCCACCCTTTCCTGATCGGTTGGAGCGTCGCCAATTTTGTACTGAAGGGCTGCGAGCTCCGCTTCAATTTCCTGCAAAGTCTGCGCATATCCCTTACTTCCGCAAAAAATAAGAGCCAGAAAAATGAAAAAAGAGCTTTTCAAATTCATTGGGATTTTAGCTCTCCAACGGCAATATCTGAGTCAGATTGTAGCATTAAAGATGCATGAATTCCTTTTTCTGCAAAAGCAAAGTTTCGCTTTCGCGAAAATCCGGATCATCCACGCAACAATCTACCGGACATACGGCCGCGCACTGGGGCTCATCGTGAAAACCAACACACTCCGTACATTTATCGGGAACGATGTAATAAACATCCATATTTACCGGCTCCTGTTCTACCAGAGCGTCATACTCATTTCCTATCGGGGTCATTACCGTGCCTTTCAGATCTGTACCATCGCTCATGCGCCATTCCACACCACCTTCGTATATCGCGTTGTTGGGGCATTCCGGTTCACAGGCACCGCAATTGATACACTCATCTGTAATTATGATTGCCATAACTGAAAAATTCTTTTTGAGGTTTACTGTTTACTTTTGCAAATATAAGGTGCTTTGCGCTGAAATCTGATTTGATCTGAAGTTTCTTATGATAAGTTCCGGAATCGACATCACCCAAACCCTGATCGCTATGGGTGCCGTACTCTCCAACATCGCTGATAGGGACGTTTTACCATATCTTACCTCTTCCCGTCCGGCTTACGCCAAATTTGCTGATTCTCTGATGAAAGCACGGCTACACAACCCATGGTTTACGGAGGAAAACATAACCCAGGCTTTCACAGGTCTCTCCGCCATGTTGAATCCAGCTTCAATCCAAACCTGGCTGGCCAATTACGAAGGACTGCCCGACAGCCCATCACCCAAACGTATTGGTTTGATTCTGGCCGGCAATATTCCGGCTGTGGGTTTTCACGATCTTTTGTGCGTGTTTGTTTCCGGGCATCGGGCTGTCGCCAAATTGTCGGGGCAGGACAATATTCTTTTACCCGCGCTGATAGAACTATTCGAATCAGAGATTGAAGGCCTTTCCTGGCCAGTGGAATGGCAGGCGGGCAAACTTGGACCTGTAGATGCCATAATTGCCACAGGATCCAACAATACCGCGCGGTATTTCGAATATTATTTTGGAAAATATCCCAACATCATCCGCAAAAACCGGACTTCTGTAGCCATCCTTTCGGGAAATGAAACAGCTGAAGAACTCGACAAACTCGGCGATGATCTCTTTTCATATTTTGGATTGGGCTGCCGCAACGTTTCGAAAGTCTACCTGCACAAAGATTTTGATATTGATCAATTTTTCGGAGCCATTTACAAGCGCAATGAAATTGTCAATCACCACAAGTACGCCAACAATTACGATTATTACAAAGCTTTGTGGATGATGAATCAGGAGCCGATTCTCGACAACGGTTTTGTCATCCTTCGCGAAAGCGAAGCCCTGACAAGTCCTGTAGGAACTGTCTTTTACGAGAGATTTGAAAATGAACAAACATTACGCTTCCAGCTCCAGGCCCATGTAGAAGAAATTCAATGTATCGTCAGTCTTCAGGATGTGCCTTTCGGCGAAAGCCAAAAACCGCAATTGTGGGATTATGCCGATGGAGTCGACACGATGGCATTTTTAAAAAATCTTTGAAGCAAAAAAGACCCTTATTCCGGAAAAAATTCGAAACAGCCAATTGGTCGCGGGATATTGTACGGTGTGCCGATCAAATCCAATGCTGGGGCGTTGGGAAAATTGGCCCCGGCTCCACGCACTTCTGAATCTTCGCGAAGCCTGAAGTCTCCTTCTGTAAAACTTACAAAACCCGGCGTAAGATTCACCTGGGTCGCCCCTTCAAAATAAGGACCGAAAGTATTGAAAACTTCTTCTTCCACGCGAAACAAACAATTTAGGAAAGACAGGTCTACAGCGCCTTGTTCTTCAAATTCAAAACCAATTTCGTTCAAACCGTTGCCATAGATGATACAATTGCGAAAATTGCTATTGATGAGGTCACCAATTCCAATGGTGTTTTCATCAACACCGAATGTGTTGGTTAGAAATACGCCAGGCGTTTGGCGGATGCTCAGATTCCAATTATTGGCAAATGTGCAGTGATCAAAATTGTAAGAACCAGCGCCTGTGCCTGCCAGCAGGTATTGACCTCCACTACTAAGCAACAAGTTTTCTCCATTGATCCTTGAATTCCGGCTGAAGATGCCTGCGATTGAATTGTTGCGAATTACCACATTTTCAAGGGTCAACGTATTTGGCGACAAAGCGAGGTTGTTCGGACCGAATGGCAGCGGCTCCAATTGAATCCCGATGAAATTGTTTTTGATAATGGCATTCCGGATTACATTGTCCGAGCCTTCGTTTATCCATATCCGATCCCATTGCCCAGGCTGTTCATCATAAAATGATTCGAGCCGGTCACCCTGAAAAATGACGGGATTTTCGCGCGTACCATTTACCTCTATCCTTCCATCTTTGTACACCCAGAGTCCGGAACCCTGATGGAAGAAAATCCTTGCTCCGGCTTCCACGACGAGGCTTTGAAGTGAATCTACGACCACATAGCCATATACGACAATGGGTTTTTCAGCGGTCCAGGTTACAGTTGTATTAGGACCTTCACCCACGATCGAATAATTGGGCAATCCATTGGTGGGAAATACGGTTGGATAATAGAATATGGCATCCCAACCCCAGGCCACCAGTTTTACATCCTGGGTTCGTCCATTGGTCTGAAATTCAATGGCACCATCCACAAAGGGATAAAGTTGATTCTGATCAGGCGTTACCGTGACTTCGATAAAGATGAAAAGACTGTCCTCACCGTCTATTTCCACGTCTGTAAATTGCCCACCAGACAGGCCATCCACATTGATGCGATATGAATTGTTGGGGTCATTTACCAATCTGATATTGGAAATCCGCACCGGATCATTGCCACGGTTGTAAACCCTGAGCATTTGGGTAGCAGATCCAATCGTATTAAAAACGGTATCAAAAATTACCGAATCGGCAGAAAAGCCCAGCGTAAAATCCGGCGATTCGTTGAATTGATCTTTCCGGCAACCGGAAAGCACAGCCACCACAGTGACTACCAGACAACATGCATAAACGAAACGACCAAAAAACTGCTTGTTCACAAATTCTAAAACTCCAATTCGGTGCAAATATTACGATTTTGCGCGAAGTATTTTCAGATTCAAAAGAAAACAGTAAATTTGCACCCCATTTAACACACAGATCATGAAAAAAGACATCCATCCTGAGAACTATAGATTCGTCGTTTTCAAAGACATGTCCAACGAATATAGCTTTCTTGGCCGTTCCACTGCTTCTTCCAGCGAGACAGTTGAATGGGAGGATGGGAAGGAATATCCGCTGATCAAGTTGGAGATTTCTCATACATCGCATCCATTTTTCACCGGAAAAATGCAGTTTATCGATACGGCTGGTCGGGTTGATAAATTCAAAAAGCGCTACGCCAAATTTGACAAGAAATAATTTCTTTCTCATAAATAATTTGTGAAAGCCTTTCCCAACCGGAAAGGCTTTTTTTATTTTACCAAAATTTACTGAATGAATTTCGTTCTCATCGATACACATTGGCAGGAATTGTTGCCACTCACCTTCACCCGACCTGCTTCGCACCTGCTTGTGGGAATTGACCGGATTTATGATAAGTGGGAAAGGCATTTGGGCCAGACACCTGCAGTGATGACCGCGGAATACCTGCAAAGGAAATTCCCGGTGGTGTTGGAAGAGAATAATTTGCTCATCAACAGTACGATTATTCCAACAACTGAATTGGTTGACAGCATTTTGAATTTGCCGGAAGGCAAAGTGCTCAGCCATCTCGGCCAATTTGTCGCGGCGCATTGTGACAGGAAAACATGTGCCGATCTGGCTTTCAAAATAGGGAAATCAGTGTCATTAAAGGTTTCAGATTTTGTGTCCGAAGAAGTTGGTTTTGCCGGCAATCTGATCAAAATGCTTCAACCTTCAGATTTATTTTCACACAATGATGCCGTCCTCCGCAAAGATTTTGAGGAGATTACAAAGGGATATCGAACATCGTCTCCTCCGCCAGATGTAAGGGTAAAAGGCAAAGACTTATTTATACATAAAGATGCCGTGTTAAATCATTGCATCATAAACACTGAAACAGGACCTGTATATATAGGGCCTCATGCGGAAATCATGGAAGGCACGCTCATTCGCGGTCCGGTATCCATTGGCGCGCATTCTGTGGTGAAAATGGGAGCAAAAATTTATGGTGCCAGTTCGTTTGGAGCATATTGTCGCATTGGTGGTGAAATCAGCAACAGCGTGATGCACGATTATTCGAATAAAGGGCACGACGGATTTTTGGGCAATTCGGTAGTCGGTTCATGGTGCAATCTGGGCGCTGACACCAATACGTCCAATCTCAAAAACAACTACGGACCGGTAAGGGTTTGGAATTATCCATCCCACTCTTTTCGCGACAGCGGACTTCAATTTCATGGTTTGATTATGGGAGATCATGCCAAAGCCAGCATCAACACCATGTTTAATACCGGTTCTGTCGTGGGGGTTTGTACCAATGTTTTTGAAGGTGGCTTTCCGCCGAAATTTTTACCCTCTTTTACTTGGGCATCTTCGGGAAAGCACGAGACATTCAAAATTGAAAAAGCATTTGAAGCAGCCCGGGCGATGATGCAAAGGCGCGAAGTAGAATTTGATTCGGAAGATGAGGCAATATTCAACCAAATCTTCCGGTTTGATGAAGAGATGCGCCAGTTTAACCACTAATCCTGTTTGGCACGGGGCTTGACAACATATATGACTCGCGCAAAAACCAGGGCAATCCTGACATAATGACTTGAAATCTCATGAAGAAACGCAACATGTTTGAATCACTTGAATTTTCCGATATAGTAGATACCGAAACCGAATTTATTCCGCTCATAACCAGCGAGGACGAGGAGGCGATGAACAATGAAGAAACACCGGTTGAACTGCCCATTCTTCCCATTCGCAACACCGTTTTATTTCCCGGCGTCGTGCTGCCCATCACGGTTGGGCGCGACAAAAGCATCAAACTCGTGCAGGATGCATACAAAGGCAACCGTACTGTCGGTGTGATCAGTCAGAAGGAGCAAAACATTGAAAACCCGGAATTTGAAGACCTCAATACGATAGGTACAGTGGCGCACATCATGCGCTTGCTCAAAATGCCAGATGGCAGCACCACGGTGATCATTCAGGGCAAAAAACGTTTTGAACTGCTGGAGATGGTCACCAATGAGCCCTATATCAAGGCACGGGTCAAGGAATTTCCAGAAATCAAACCGACAAAAAATCTGAAAAAATTTGAAGCACTCGTTGGTTCGTTAAAAGACCTCGCCCTTCAGATTATCAAACAATCTCCAAATATTCCAAGTGAGGCTGGCTTTGCCATCAAAAATATAGAGAGTTACAGCTTTTTGATCAATTTCATTTCGAGCAATATGAACGCCGAAGTGAAAGACAAACAGCGATTGCTGGAAACAGCCGATTTGCGCCGACGCGCCGAAATGGTGCTCGAATACCTTACCAAAGAATTACAGTTGCTCGAACTGAAAAACGACATTCAATCGAAAGTCAAAACGGATATTGATCAACAGCAGCGTGAGTATTTTCTGCACCAGCAGATGAAAACCATTCAGGAAGAACTCGGTGGCAATCCACAGGACGAACTGATCGGTGATCTGCAGCTCAGAGCCGGAAAAAAGAAATGGAATGAGGTTACTGCCAAAGCGTTTAATAAGGAGCTCGAGCGTCTCGAACGGATGAATCCACAAGGGGCTGATTATTCCGTGCAGCTCAATTACATCGAGCTTCTTCTGGAACTTCCCTGGAATGAATTTTCGAAAGATAAATTTGATCTCACACGGGCGCAACGCATTCTGGACCGCGATCATTACGGACTGGAAAAAGTGAAAGAGCGCATTATTGAACACCTGGCTGTGCTCAAGCTGAAGGGGAATATGAAGTCCCCCATCCTCTGCCTTTACGGCCCTCCCGGCGTGGGAAAAACTTCACTGGGCAAATCGGTGGCCGAGGCACTAGGAAGAAAATATGCCAGGATGTCGCTTGGCGGACTCCGCGACGAAGCAGAAATTCGCGGGCACAGGAAAACCTATATCGGCGCCCTTCCCGGCCGGATCATCCAAAACATCAAAAAAGCCGGAACGTCCAATCCGCTTTTTGTACTTGATGAAATAGACAAGCTCGGACGTGATTCGCATGGAGATCCATCTTCTGCGATGCTGGAGGTGCTCGATCCCGAGCAGAACAGTGCTTTTTATGACAATTATGTCGAACTCGACTATGACCTGTCTAATGTGATGTTCATCGCTACTGCAAATACGCTGAATACGGTACATCCAGCGCTTCGGGACAGGATGGAAATCATAGAAGTCAATGGGTACACCGTAGAGGAAAAAGTGGAAATCGCGAGACGTCATTTGCTACCCAAGCAGATTGAAGAAAATGGACTGAAAAAAGACCAGATAAAGATTACCAAACCGGTGTTTGAGCGCATTGTAGAGGAGTACACCAATGAATCTGGCGTAAGGGGCCTGGAAAAGAAAATTTCCAAGCTCGTGAGAAATCGCGCGAAGCAAATCGCAATGAATGAGCCCTGGGAGGCCAATATTCCGATTGAGCAATTGAAAACAATTCTCGGTCCGGCTCATGCCAAAGACAAATACCAGGACAACGATGTGGCTGGCGTAGTCACAGGTCTGGCCTGGACGCCGGTTGGTGGAGATATTCTTTTCATAGAAACGTCTATCACAAAAGGAAAAGGCAAACTAACCCTGACGGGAAATCTCGGTGATGTGATGAAAGAATCTGCCATGATCGCCATGGAATATTTGAAATCGCATTCCGATACAATTGGTTTGGATCAGGATGTATTTGACAAATGGAACGTGCACATGCACGTACCTGAAGGTGCTACGCCCAAAGATGGCCCATCTGCCGGAATTACGATCCTCACTGCCCTGGCTTCGGTTTTTACGCAGCGCAAGGTGAAGAAATATTTGGCGATGACCGGAGAAATCACCCTCAGGGGAAAAGTGCTGCCTGTGGGTGGAATCAAAGAAAAAATTCTCGCTGCCAAACGCGCCAATATCAGGGAAATCATTCTGTCATCGAAAAATGAAAAAGACATCAACGAAATCAACGAGCGTTATATCAAAGGATTGACTTTTCATTACGTGGATGAAATGATTGATGTCGTAAATCTGGCACTCACGGATCAGCAGGTGGCTCAACCACTTCAGGTGGCCTAAATCTCGAGCCTTAGAGAATGCGGGATGCTTTGAATCCACATTAAAATTGATATTGTCATAATCGCTTTTCTTACCATTGCTAAAAGTTCGTTTATTTAGACAATAGAAGGACCTCAATGCCGTTTTCGCTAATATCCTGATGAATTGCTTATGCGGATTGTATTTAATTTTCTGATTCTCCTGTTCGCCGGAGTTTTAAATGCCCAGCAAGGAGGCTCGACCAGTTTTCAGATTTTGCAAACGATTTCTCCAGCAAGAGCAGCTGCGCTGGGCGGCAATGCCATCGCCGTGCGCGATGGAGATTTAAATCTGGGTTTGATTGCTCCCTCTTTACTTGATTCCACTACTTCCGGACAAATTGCCCTCGGTTATACGCGGTTATTTGGGTCCGCCAATATTGGCCATGCCGCTTATGCACAGCATTTCAGAAATTTTGGAACGGTGGCCTTTGCGATTCAAAATCTGGGATACGGCGAATTTGATATGACTGACGAAACGGGGGCTTTAATCGGTAATTTCAATGCCGGGGAGTATATTTTTCAATTGGGATACAGCCGTCCTTTGGATGAAAAGTTCAGCATTGGTTCCAATTTAAAATTTGTGTACAGTGAATTGGCAGAATACAAAGCCTCAGCGATCGCAGTAGATTTAAGCGGCACATATTACGATTCCGAAGAACAATTTACAGCCACATTTTTAATAAAAAATTTAGGCAGTCCAATTTCCACCTACCGGGAGGGCATTGAAGAAAATCTGCCTTTTGAAATTCAGGCGGGTGTTTCGAAAAGACTTGACAAGGCTCCATTGCGATTTTCTTTGATTGCTGAAAATCTTCAACGTTGGGATATGACCCCCGAACCCGAAGAAGAGATCACCATAGACCCACTTACGGGTGAAGAAATTGACAACACGCAGGGTGGGTTTGGAGAAAATCTGGCCCGACACCTGGTTTTCAATACGGAAATATTGCTGGGAGAAAACTTCAATATCCGGTTTGGCTACAATTACAACCGCAGGCAACAACTCAAAATAGAAGAGCGACCTGGATTGTCAGGAATTACGTATGGCATCGGAATGCGCGTTGCCAAATTTCACCTGAGTTATGCCCGGGCAGCTTACAATCTGGCCGGAGTGAGCAACCATTTCAGCATCGGAATCAAATTTGATGATTTTCGGAAAGCCTGACAACCAGTCAGCACCATTCTTCTTTTAAATTCTTATTCCTTTTTCTTTCCTGTGGATAAACGGGTATTTATCTTCGCAGGCAGTGAAAAATAAAATTAATATCGCCATCGACGGTTTTTCCTCTTGCGGAAAGAGCACTTTGGCAAAAGCAATGGCCAAAAAACTGCACTATAGTTATGTCGATTCTGGTGCGATGTACAGAGCGATCACCCTCTACGCCATGAATGCGGAAATTGCAAAAGACGGCGCAGTAGATGAAGACCTGCTCATCACATCTTTGGACCACATTGATGTGGACTTTGTAAACAAAAATGGTCTGAATACCGTGCGGCTGAATGGCATGGAAGTAGAAGGTGAAATACGCTCCATGCAGGTATCATCACTGGTGAGTCAAGTGAGCAAAATTGCCGCTGTGCGAAAAAAATTACGCATCATGCAGCAACACTTTGCCGGTAAAGGTGGTGTGGTGATGGATGGCCGGGACATTGGCAGCGCTGTACTTCCCAATGCCGAATTAAAAATTTTCATGACAGCAGATAAAACCATCCGGGCAAAACGCCGTTATGACGAACTTTTGGCGAAAGGCACCAAAATCACGATTGAAGAAGTGGCGGAGAATATTGAAGAACGTGATCGAATTGATACCACACGGAAAGAAAACCCACTGATACGTGTTAAAGAAGCGCGACTTCTCGACAACTCGAATCTGTCGGAATCTGAACAATTGCAACTCGCCTTAAAGTGGACAGAAGAATTTATGACTACTTAGGGTCTGTCAATAGAGTCAGGTGGCTGAGCCAAAAAGTTCGATAACGACGCGCACGCAGTTGTAAAAATCAAGGAGTTGACAGTAGTCAACGACTGTTTTTAGAACAAGTGGAATGAAGTAAGCGGACTTTATGGACAGACACTACTTAGAGTCTGTCAATACACTCAAGTGGCTGAGCCAGCCCATACGGACTCCCTTTGGTCGAAAGTTCAATATCAAGGCGCACGCACTTTTGGAAACCAAGGAGTTGACTATTGTCAATGACTGTTTACAAAAGAAGTGCAACGCCGATATTGGACTTTATGGACAGACACTACTTAGCCAGAGAATTTTCAAGAACCTGTTCCACCGGGATGGTTTCAGAGAAAAAAGAAAGAATCTTTTGCATCACCCGATCGACTGTGGCATCGGGACAAGAAGCCCCACTGGTAAGCACAATGCGAACGGGCGGCTTCGTCGGCAACCATTCAGATTGTCGCATTTCTTTGGAGGGATAGTTAAAGTGGTTTATCAAATGTTGATCAATAATTTCCGCTTCAGATTTAATAAAGTAGGTCGGGCATTTTTCCTCGCATAGTTCAACGATGTGCGAGGTGTTTGAACTGTTATACCCTCCTACCACAATCGCCAAATCTGCTTCGTGCTGCAAAACCCCGTGCGTAGCTTGCTGATTGTCATTGGTGGCATAACAAAGTGTGTCGCGCGTATCCGCAAAATGTGCCAAAGAATCTGAAGGCCCGAATTTGTTTAACATCAGTTCTTTGAAATAATCTGCGATGGCCTGCGTCTCTGAGGCGAGCATGGTGGTTTGATTTACCACACCGACACGCTTTAAATCTTTGGCAGGATCGAAAC
>Ga0335397_10004694_pt1 | contig 18000 bp, 18 predicted proteins | sample MAT04_FD_205740 | JGI IMG/M metagenome (GOLD analysis project Ga0335397, IMG submission 205740) | Freshwater microbial communities from Lake Fryxell liftoff mats and glacier meltwater in Antarctica - MAT-04 (spades assembly) (version 2) ... | reverse complement strand
ACGTCATCGCGCTGTGCGAGACGGCCGCGGGGATCGTCGCCGCGCGCGAGATCGCGGCGCACCCCCTCGTCATCGCGCTCATGTGGGGGGCGGAGGACCTCGTGGCCTCGCTCGGAGGCACCTCGAGCAGGCGTGCCGAGGGCCGCTACCGCGACGTGGCGCGGCAGGCCAGGTCCATGGTGCTGCTCGCCGCCGCCGCAGCCGGTGTCGCGGCGATCGACGCGGTGCACCTCGACATCGCCGACCTCGCGGGTCTCGCCGACGAGGCGGACGACGCCGCCGCGAGCGGTTTTCGTGCGGTCGCCTGCATCCACCCCGGGCAGGTCGAGGTGATCCGCTCGGCCTATCGCCCGAGCGAGGCGCGTGTGGAGGAGGCGCGAGCGCTGCTCGAGGCAGCGGAGGGCAGTGACGGGGTCTTCCGCTTTCGTGGGCGGATGATCGACGGGCCCCTGCTCGCGCAGGCCGCCGAGCTGGTGCGCCGCGCGAGCCCGCGGGGGACGTGACCGCCTGCTCGCGCGACGCCGGGGGGATGCCTAGTGCGCGGGAGTCTCCGATGTGGCAAAGAACTGTGCCCGACCCAGAACGTGGTCGAGGAAGTTGAACCCGAGCACGGCCGGAGTGCTGGTCGGCTCGAGTTCCAGCGACTCGACGTCGAGCGCGGTCAGGGTGAAGAAGTAGCGGTGCGAACCGTGACCGGCGGGAGGAGCCGCGCCGAGGAACCGAGTCAGGCCGAGCTCGTTCGGGAGCGTTATCGCGCCCTCGGGAAGCTCGCCGCCCGCACGGTCTCCGGCCCCGGCCGGCAGGCCCGTCAGCGTCGCCGGAAGGTTGTAGACGGCCCAGTGCCAGAAGCCGCTGCCGGTGGGCGCATCCGGATCGTAGACGGTGAGGGCGAGGCTCTTCGTCCCCTCGGGAACGCCGCTCCACGAAAGGGCTGGTGACCGGTCCTCGCCCCCGGCGCCGGCGATGCCGGAGCGCGCCCACAGGGGCAGCTCGTCCCCTGCCTCGACATCGGGAGACTCGAGGGTGAAGTGTTTCACCTCTGGCAGGTTCCAGTTGGGGTCGTTCATTGGGAAGAGCCTCTCTATCGTGGTGCTCCTGTCTACCGCACCGACTCTGACAGCGAGCCAACGCGAGCGGAATTCCGACCCTGTCAAGGTGTTGGGCACGCCTCCCGGTGTCCGTACGATTCTGCTCAGACGAGGAGCACAGCATGGAGAGACCCCCGACCTCCAACCATGAAACGGCCTCGAACCGTCACACGGCTCCGAACCGTGAAGCGGCCTCGAACCGTACAGCGACATCGAACAGCACAGCGATGCCGGACGACGCCGCGTCGCCGGCGTCCGCCAGCCACGGCGCTGCGAACGTGACAGGCGGGTTCCCGGTGGCCATCGACGGGAGCACGTTCGGCTGGACGGCGGGGCTCGACGAGACCATGCGCATACTCACGGGGTTCGCCGACGCGGGAGGCCGTCTCGTCTGCACCGCCGACCACTACGCCGGCGGACGCAGCGAGGTCATGATCGGCCGTTGGCTCTCCACCCTGCGCGACAGGTCGCAGGCGATCGTGGCGACCAAGATCGGCCGCCATCCTGACTCGACCGGGCTCAGCGCCCGTTCGATAGTGCGCGCTACTGAGGCCTCCCTCTACCGGCTCGCCACCGACTACATCGACATTCTGTCGTTCGACGGCGAGCATCCGGAGACTCCGATCGACGAGAGCCTCGAGGCGGTGGATGCGCTGCGGCGCGCGGGCAAGGTGCGCTACCTCGCGGCATCGGGCTATCGCGCCGAGCGCATCGCCGAAGTCGCGGACTTCGCCGCGGCCGCTGCGTACCCCGTGTTCCGGGCCGTGATCGCCGAATACAACCTGCTTTGCGCGGCGCAGTTCGAGACCGAGCTGGCGCCGGTTCTCCGACGGCTGGGAATCGACGCGATCACCCGGTTCCCCCTCGCCGGCGGCCTGCTGGGCGACGATGAGCGGCCGGGCGAGCCTCCCCACGACTACCGCACCCGCGGGGCCGACCGGCCCAGCCGTCGCGCGGCCAGTGTCCGCCGCGCGCTGCGCCGGGTCGCGGACGAGCGCGGTCTGCGTATGCGGCAGGTCGCCCTCGCGTGGGTACTCTGCCATCCGGGGGTCGCGTCGGTAATGGTGCAGGCGCGGGATGTCGACGAGCTCGACGGTCTGCTCGAGGCCGTGCCGGTGCGGCTGACCCGGCATGATCTGTCCGCGTTGAACAAGGTCGCCGCATGAACGCCGGTCGTGGTGACGAGCTGACGGTGGCAGAGCCGACGGGACCGCGCGCGGCAGCTCCGGTGTCTCCGCGTGCGCTGCCCGGCCCAGCTGATCCCCTGCTCGACCTGCGCCTGGCCTCGCTCCGCGAGGAGCAGCCGCGGGAATCCAGCCCCGTCACCGGCCCGATCCCCCTGCGGCGCCGGCGGATCGGCGACTCGTCGCTTCTCGTATTCCCCGTCGCGATCAACGGCACCGGCTTCGGCCGCACGATCGATGCGGTGAGCGCGGGCGGCATCCTCGACGCCTATCGCGGCTTCGGTGGCAACTTCATCGATACCTCGAGCGCCGCGGCGGGGGGCCGGAGCGAGAGCATCATCGGCGACTGGATGAGGTCCCGCCGCGCGAGGTCCGACGTCGTGATTGCCACGCGGGTGGGCTCCGGCGCCGGCAGCCCGGGGGTCAGCCAGGCAGCGATCACCACGGCGGTCGATCGCTGCCTCGAGCGGTTGGGCACCGACCACGTCGACCTGCTCTACCTCGACACCGACGACCCCTCTGTGTCGTTCGAGGAGACGCTGCTGGCCGTCGACGCCCTCATCGGGGCGGGCAAGGTGAGATTCTTCGGGCTGGCCGCGCACGCGGAGAACCGCCTCGTCGAGGCCCGCGTGATCACCGCCCAGCTCGGCGTGCCCCCGGTCGTCGCCCTCCAGGTGCACTACAGCCTGCTGCGCCGGGACCTGTTCGAGGGAACCCTGGCCGGCGTCGTCGCCGAGCAGGGGCTGGGGGTCACCGCGCGGTTCCCGCTCGGCGCCGGGTTCCTCGGCGGAAAATACCGGTCCGCGGTCGACCTCGCGGCCTGCCCGCGGGGGCGTTCGGCTGTGACGCCCCCGACCAGGCGGCGGCTCAGGGTGCTCGCCGTGCTCAGCCAGATTGCGCGGGAGCGCCACGTCGCACCCGCGACGGTCGCTCTAGCCTGGCTTCTCTCGAAGCCCCGCGTCGTCGCGCCGGTGCCGGGGGTATCCGGCCCGGAGCAGGTGCTCGACCTCGTCGCCGCGCCGTCGGTGCAGCTGACGCGCCACGAGGTGGCGGCTCTCGACCGCGTGTCGTCCTGACGGAGCGGCTCAGACGGCCGTCTCGCTGAGGATGCGGGCGCCGACACGCTGCAGAGCCGCAGTGGCCGACACGGGGTCGCCTGCGTAGGCACCGGTCATGGCGCCGTCGCGCGCGAGGATGAACTCGTCGGCGGCGTCCCCCGGAAGTGGATGCCCCGCCTGGCGCAGTAGCCCGGTCAGTCTCGAGGTGTACCAGTCCCGGTGGGACGACACGATCTCTCGCACCGGGTGCCGCGAGTCGGCGAATTCCGCGGCCGCGTTGATGAAGGCACAGCCACGGAACCCGGCGGAGTGGGTCTCCGCGGAGATCTCGTCGATGAGGGCCAGCACGGCCTCTTCCGGTCCCGCTGCGGTGTCGACGATGCCGTCGAGCTGGGCCTCCACCTCGGCGTGCTGCGCTCGCAGGTAGTCGAGGATGAGACGGTCCTTCGAGCCATAGTGCTTGTAGAAGGTGGCCTTCGTCACCGACGAGGCGCTGATCAGCTTGTCGACACCGACCGAGTGGATGCCCTCCCGGTAGAAGAGGCGATCGGCGGTCTCGAGGATGCGCTGCTTGGCTCCGGTATGAGCCGGCCCGGTCGGGGGCACGAGATCACGCTGTGCCGACGGATCTATCTCAACGATCGGCACAGCGTGACTCCCTCGGGCTAGATGTCCTCAAGTCCCTTGAGGCAGCGCACCGGATTCGGGGGCGATCCGGTGATGTTGCACCGCGAGATTCGGGTTCGCGGCCTGTTACTGGTTGTGCCGTCCGGGGGGTGACGGCACATCATCACGCTAACAGCTTCTGTGGGACAGACAAGTCTGTTTGTCCTCCCGTCGGTCCAACGGCCTACCCCCAGTTCGCGGGGTACCCCGCTCCCTACGGCCGGTGGAACCTCACGTAGGATCGTGACAATGAATGGAGCAGTGCAGCTACCCCACGGAGTCCCGGAGACATCTTTTACGGCATCCGGCGATGCCCTCGTTCGACGATCGGTGCTGCCGAGCGGGGTGCGCATCCTCAGCGAGAGGGTGCCAGGCGCGCGGAGCGCGACGATCGGGTACTGGGTCGCCGTCGGATCGCGTGACGAGAAGGCCGGCACCTTCGGATCGACCCACTTCCTGGAACACCTCCTCTTCAAGGGCACCTCGAGTCGCAGCGCCCTCGAGATCGCCGTCAGCTTCGACGCCGTCGGCGGCGAGCACAACGCGATGACCGCGAAAGAGTACACCTGCTACTACGCGCGGGTGCAGGACCGGGACCTCCCGATGGCTGTCGACGTCATCGCGGACATGCTCACGTCGTCGCTACTGGACCCCGACGAGTTCGAGACCGAACGCGGCGTCATCCTCGAAGAGCTCGCCATGGCCGACGACGACCCCTCCGATGTCGCGGGAGAGCGGCTCTTCGAGGCCGTATTCGGGGATCACCCGCTCGGGCGCCCCATCGGCGGCAGCCCCGAGACGATCGCCGCCGCCACCCGGACCGCCGTCTGGGAGCACTATCGCGAGAACTATCGGGCGCAGGACCTGGTGATCACCGTGGCCGGCGCGGTCGACCACGACGAGCTCGTCGCGGGAGTCGAGCGCGCGCTCGTAGCCGCCGGGTGGGACCTGTCGGTTCAGGCCTGTCCCGTCGAGCGGCGCAGTGCGACCCGCGACGTGATCGAGCGCGCCTCGCCGCTCGTCGTCGTGCAGCGGCCGATCGAGCAGGCGAACGTGCTGCTGGGGGTCGGCGGCATCGCCGCAGGCGATGAGCGCCGCTCCGCAATGGCCGTTCTCAATTCGGTATTCGGCGGCGGAGTATCCTCCCGCCTCTTCCAGGAGGTGCGCGAGAAGCGCGGGCTCGCATACTCCGTCTACTCCTTCTCGCCGAGCTACTCCGATGCGGGCCTGTTCGGGATCTACGCGGGATGCTCACCGGCGAAGCTCGAGCAGGTGTCGGAGCTCATGCTCTCCGAATTCAGGCTCCTCGCCGACAAGGGCATCACCCCGGACGAGTTGAAGCGGGCCGTCGGGCAGCTGAGCGGGGCATCCGCCCTCGCCCTGGAGGACTCCGACACCCGAATGTCCCGGCTCGGCCGCGCCGAGATCACCCTCGGCGAGTTCTCCGACCTCGACGAGTCGCTGCGGCGTCTCGCGCTCGTGACCCTCGACGACGTTCAGGACCTCGCAGCGCAGCTCGTCTCGCGGCCGCTGACCATCGCCGCCGTCGGCACGATCGACGAGTCGATCCTCGCCGGGTTCGCGACCCACGCTCGGAAGGCCTGATGTCGCACTTCCTCTACCTCGTTCGCCACGGCGAACAGCGCGATGCCGAGCACGGGATGCCGGACGGCCCGCTCTCGGCGCGCGGCGAACGCCAGTCGTTGGCCATTGCGCATCGCCTGGGCGGTGTGCCGTTCACCGGGGCATGGCACTCCCCGCTCGAGGGTCCCACCGCGACGGCCGGCATCATGACCTCGAGCATGCTCAGCCTGCACTCAGAGCCGTCGGCGCTGCTGTTCGACTGCATTCCGTCTGGGGCAACACCCGACATGCCGTCGGCATTCCGGCCCTTCTTCGGATCGGTCACCGACGCGCAGGTCGAGGCGGGCGAGGCCCAGATGACCGACGCCGCGGCCGAGTGGCTGACGCCGTCGCGCGACGACCGGCACACCCTGCTGATCACCCACAACTTCGTGATCGCGTGGTTCGTGCGGGAGGTGTTCGCGGCGCCCGCGTGGCGATGGATGGGCACCAACCAGGCCAACTGCGGGCTGACCATCATCCGGGTGCGCTCGGTCAAGTCGCCCGAGCTCATCACCCATAACGACCTTGCACACCTGCCTGCCGAGCTGCGTACGGGACTGCCCGTTCCGCAGCCGCTCTGAGCCGCACCCCAGACCGTCGACGCGGAACCGGACCACCCGGTTCCGGGAGGAGCACACCAATGGACAGCACCGAACTCCGAATGCAGCAGCAGCCGCTCAAGGCCCTGTACAAGGACGATCCGACCGCCGCTCTGGTGACGCTGCGCGCCGACGGAGTCGTCGGCGGCGAGGGGATCACGTGCTCGGTACAGACCGGTCGCGCGATGGTCGAGGCCGGGCTGCACCCCGCCACCGGGGGAGACGGGCTCTCGCTGTGCTCGGGCGACATGCTGCTGCAGGCGCTCGTGGCCTGCTCTGGCGTCACCCTCCAGGCGGTCGCGACGGCCCTCGAGATCACCATCGCGGGAGGCTCGATCACGGCGGAGGGCGACCTCGACTTCCGCGGCACACTCGGTGTCGACAAGGAGGCTCCGGTCGGATTCCGCCGAATCCGCCTGAATTTCGACCTCGACACGACGGCGACCGAGGAGCAGCTCGCGAGCCTGCTCAAGCTCACCGAGCGCTACTGCGTCGTGTACCAGACCCTCGCGACCCCGCCGGAGCTCAGCGTGAGCATCTCCTGACGCCTCCCGCCGATCGCCGTGCCGGTCACTCGAGCTCGGTCGTGAGGTTCTTCGCGAACCAGTGCGTCGCGTTCGGGTTGGCGTTGTAGGCGGGCACCTCGACGAAACCGCTGCTGCGGTAGAGGCCGGATGCGGCCGCCAGCGCGGAGTTGGTGTCGAGCACGAGTTCGCTCGCACCGAAGGCCAGCGCGCGCGCCTCGAGCTCCTGGAGCAGGTCGCGTCCGACGCCCCTGCCCCGCAGGTGCGGTTGCACCCACAGGTGCTTGACCTCGAACCGGGTCACGCCCGCCGAGTGGGAGAGCAGTCTCACGCCCCCGCAGCCGACGTCGGCCGGTGCGCCATCCACGGCCTCGCCCTCGACGAGAAGAAACACCCCGCGCGGTGGAAGGAAGTCCGCCGGCGACGGGAGGGTGGTTCGATAGATGCCCATGGCCGCCGGGAATGTCGCGGCGCGGCTCGAGAAGTACTCGGTGAGGAGGCTCGCAGCGGCATCATCCGTCACCGGCGCCTCGCGGTAGCTGACCATTGCCCCAGCCTAGGGGCGTCGCGGTGCCGGGACCGCGACCGGTGCGTCTTGGTAGATTGGGCCCATGACAACCAAGGTCGCCGTGATCGGCGCTACCGGCAGGATGGGCCAGCTCGTCTCCCGCATCATCGGCGCGGCCGACGACTTCGAGCTCGTCGCCGAACTCGACTCGCGCGCCCCGCTCGCCGACATGCTCGCCGCCGACCTGGCGGTCGACGTCACCCTTCCCGGCGTCAGCCAGAAAGTCGTCGACTACGCCATCGCGAACGGGCTGAGCGTTCTCGTCGGCACGAGCGGGTGGTCGAGCGAGCGCATCGCCTCCCTCGAGAGCCGTCTGTCGGGCAATGACGCGGTCGGCGTTGTCATCATCCCCAACTTCTCGATCGGCTCGGTGCTCGCGAGCACGTTCGCGACGATGGCCGCCAGGTTCTACGACTCGATCGAGATCGTCGAGACGCACCACGCCTCCAAGGTCGACTCGCCCTCGGGGACCGCCGTGCGCACCGCCGAGCTCATGAGCGCCGCCCGCGGACGGAGGGGCCCCGTCGTCGCCCCGCATACCGACCAGCGCGCCAGGGGCCAGCAGGTCGCGAGCATTCCCATCCACAGCCTGCGCCTGCGCGGAGTCGTCGCCAAGCAGGACGTGGTATTCGGCGGCAACGGCGAGGTGCTGACCCTCAGCCACGAGACCATTGCCCCGAGCTCCTATGAGGCGGGGATCCTGCTCGCGCTGCGCGCGGCGAGCACGGCCCGCGGCGTCACCGTCGGCCTCGATAGGCTCATCGACCTCACCAGCGGCCAGCAGACGTGACCGCCCGGATCGGGGCCGCGCTCATGGCGCTCCTCCTGCTTCTCTATCTGGGCGTCGTCGCCCAGCTCGCGTTCCGCCTGATCGCCGCCGACGACGCCGTCGCGCGCGGGCTCGGCATCGCGCTGCTGGTGCTTCCGCTGCTCGGATTCTGGGCGCTCATCGCCGAGATGCTCTTCGGCCTGCGCAGCCAGCGGCTCGGCCGCATCGTCGCCGGCGAGGGAGGGCTCCCGGCCGACTCGCTGCCGCTGCGCCCGAGCGGCCGCCCTGTGCGCAGTGCCGCCGACGCCGAGTTCACGAAGTACCAGACCGCGGTCGAGGGCGAGCCGGACAGCTGGAAGGCGTGGTTCCGCCTGGGGCTCGCCTACGATGCCTGCGGGGACCGGCGTCGCGCGCGCCAGTCGATCCGACGGGCAATTGCGCTGCAGCGCTCTTCCGCGCCGGCCTGACCGGCAGCCGGCCCGGGCGTGCGCCGGCCTGACCGGCAGCCGGCCCGGGCGTGCGCCGGCCCGGGCGGCAGCCGACCCGGACGTGCGCCGGCCTGACCGGCAGCCGGTGATGGCAGCCGTTAGCCCGACCGCCAGCTAGCCCTGGCGTGCGCCGGCCTGGGCGGCAGCCGACCCGAGCGGCGCCCGGGCCAGGCGCGCGCCGGCTATCGCGGGCCGGCACCCTCGCCGTCGACGAGCGCGTCGAGCGCCTGTTCGATGGTCTCGTGGCGAAAGGCGAAGCCGTCGGCGATCAGCGTCGTCGGCAGCATCCGCTGGTCATTCAGGAGCAGCTCCCGCCCGGCCTCGCCCATCCCGACCGACACGATTTGGCGCGGAATCACGAACAGGTGCGGCCGGTGCATCTTTTTCGCGAGGTACGAGGTCAGGCGCTTCGATGTGGCCGGCTGCGGGCCGGCGAGGTTGACGGGGCCGATGATCGAGGAGGTCAGCAGGTGGCGGATCGCGGCGGCCTCGTCGTACAGGCTGATCCAGGGCCAGTACTGGTCGCCGGATCCGATGCGCGCGCCGGCGCCGAACCGGGTCGCGAGCATCAGCGGCTTGATACCGCCGCCGTTGCCGATCACGAGGCCGGTGCGGAAAACCGCCACCCGCGTCGCGGAGGGGAGGCCCTGGGCCGCCGCCTCCCAGGTGGCGACGACGTCGGAGAGGAACCCCTTTCCCCGCCGGGTCCCGTCGGGCAGCGGCTCGCCCGGCCGGTTGCCGTAGATGCCGACCGCCGAGGCGTTGAGGAACACCCTGGGCGGGGTGGACGCCCTGCTGATCGCCCTGGCGATCGTGCGCGTCGTGTCGACGCGCGAGCTGACGATCGTCTTCTTGTACTTCGCCGTCCACGGGATGCGGCCGAGCGAGGCCCCGGACAGGTTGATGACCGCATCCGTCGAGTCCATCAGGGTCGGATCGATCGCGCCGGATCCCGGGTCCCAGGTGTGCTCAGTGCCGCTGTGGGCGGGACGGCGCACCAGGGTATGCACCTCGTGGCCGTCGGCACGCAACTGTCGCACGAGCTCGGTGCCGACGAGTCCGGATGCCCCAGAGACGAGCACGCGCATCGGCGCGCCGTCCCCGGCGGCCGGCTGCTGCTGCGCCACTAGGCGAGACTGGCTTCGAGGGTGATCGAGATGCCGGAGAGGGCGAGCGACACCGGGCAGGTCGCCTTGGCCTCCTCCGCGATGCGCTGGAAGTGCTCGTCGTCGATCCCGGCGATCCTCGCGCTCACGAGAAGGTGGCTGCCGGTGATGCCGGGGCCGGGCTCGAAGGTGACCGCGGCGGTGACCTGGATCTTCTCCGCCGGCGTGCCGTTCTCGGCGAGCAGGTGGGCGAACTGCATCGAGAAGCACGCCGAGTGAGCGGCGCCGAGCAGCTCCTCGGGGTTGCTCTTGCCGGCCAGGCCGTTCGTGCGCGCCGCCCACGACATCGGCAGATCACGCACACCGCCCGACGAGTCGAGAGTGGTGAGTCCGGTGCCCGATGCCAGGTCTCCGGCCCACAGGGTGGTTGCTTCGCTGGTTACCGCCATGATGTCGCCCTCCGTTTGGGACTTTCAGCCTAGGCCTCGATCCTGCGCGGCGGCACCGTCGATCCCCACCGTCGATCCCTACCGTCGATCCGCGCCGTCGATCCCCACCGGACCACCGTGCCGGCCCTGACGCCCGAAGACGGGTCGCGGTGGAGGGCGCGACGGCGGGCCGCGGTGGTCGCGACTGCGGGGTGTCGTGGGCGCGACGGCGGACCGCGGTAGTCGCGACGCCGGGGACCGGAGGGCGCGACGGCGGGCGGCGGTAGTCGCGACTGCGGGGTGTGGTGGGCGCGACGCCGGGGACCGGAGGCCGCGACGGCGGGCGGCGGTAGTCGCGGCTGCGGGGTGTGGTGGGCGCGACGCCGGGGACCGGAGGGCGCGACGCCGGGCCGCGGTAGTCGCGACTGCGGGGTGTGGTGGGCGCGACCGGAGTCGGAAACCGGGCTATCGTGAATGCCGTGCCCCACGACATCCAGTTCCGGTCCGATGTGACGGTCGAGCTCGTCCGCTCGAGCGCGAGCGACTCTGATGTGCTGTTCGCGGCGCGCGTGTCGACACAGGGGGAGCAGACCCTCGAGTCCGCGAAGGACGAGCAGCTCGACACCTCGCGCAGCAAGGGCCTCATCAACTACCTCATGCGGGACCGCCACGGCTCGCCATTCGAGCACAACTCGATGACGTTCTACGTGCAGGCGCCGATCTTCGTCTTCCGCGAGTTCATGCGGCATCGCATCGCCTCGTACAACGAGGAGTCCGGCCGCTACCGCGAGCTCAATCCGGTCTTCTACGTGCCGGGACCCGAGCGCAACCTCGTGCAGGTGGGCAAGCCAGGCGCCTACGAGTTCCTGCCTGGCAGCCAGGAGCAGGCGACGCTTGTCGCGAACGAGGCCAGGCGCGTGTCGACCGAGGCGTTCGAGTCGTACCAGCGGATGCTCGACGCGGGCGTGGCGCGCGAGGTCGCGCGCATCGTGCTGCCGCTGAGCATCTATTCGTCGATGTATGTGACAATGAACGCGCGTTCGCTGATGAACTTCCTCTCGCTGCGCACCAAGCGCGAGGGCACCCACTTCCCATCGTATCCGCAGCGGGAGATCGAGATGGCCGCCGAGCAGATGGAGCAGCACTTCGCCGCCCTCATGCCGCTGACCTACGCCTCATTCAACGAGAACGGGCGAGTAGCCCCCTAGCCCCGCCGCTGCTGCGCTGCCCCCGCCCGCTGCTGCGCTGCCCCCGCCCGCTGCTGCGCTACCCCCGCCCGCTGCTGCGCTGCCCCCGCCGCGACGCCGACCCTCGCACGCTGCCCTGTCGCCAAAGTCGGAGTTTCTGGCGACACTCCCCGTGCCGCCGAGCTCGCCGCGGCGTGTCGTTGTGAAGCTCCGACTTTGGCGACACGACGCTCCGCCTGCGGTTCCGGCGTTCAACCGGCCCTCCACAGGCATCAGACCTCCACAATTGGATCGGCGCCGCGCTGGCCGGCACCGTTCGCGCGCAGTGTTGGCGCGTGACCGGCATCGACGACGTACTCCTCCGCTGCGGCGGCATCGCCTCGCTCGGGGAATTCGAGCGCAACAGCGTGGGGCCGCGGTCCGTGCAACGGGCCTGCGATGCTGGCGCCATAGTGCGCGTGCGCCGCGGCTGGTACGCGGCGATCGACGCCCCGGTCGATCTCGTGCGAGCGAGCCGCGTCGGCGGATCGCTTGCCTGCGTGTCGGGGGCCGTGCGCCGCGGGCTGTGGGAACCACCCGACACGGCATTGCACGTCAGTGTCGGGGCCGGGGCACGCCACCTCAAACATCCCGATACGGGAACCGCACTCGGCCGCCTGTCCCGGCCGACGGGAGTCGTGCTCCACTGGGATCGCGCCGACAACTCACCACCCGGCCGGCCCGAGCTGCCACTCATCGAGTGCCTCCGCCAAATCTTCTCCTGTCAGCCGGAGGAGATCGCGTTCACGATGCTCGAGTCCGCCCTCCGCCACGGGCTTCTCTCGCCGCAGCAGCTGGCCTGGCTCGAGCAGCGCGTGCCGGCGGGCCGACGCCGCGTCGTGCGAGCGGCCGGGGCCCTGGCCGACAGTGGCACCGAGTCGTTGTTCCGATACCGACTCGGCCTCGTCGGGGTGCGAATGCGGTCCCAGGTGGAGATCCACGGGGTGGGCCGTGTCGATTTCGTCATCGGCGACCGGCTCGCGATCGAGATCGACTCCGAGGCGCACCATGGCGGCGCCCACCGCCGCCGGGACCTCGCGCGCGACGCGATCCTCGCGGCACTCGGCTTCTTCTCGCTCCGCTTCGACTACCACCAGGTGATGTGGGACTGGGCGACCGTCGAGGCGACGGTACTCGCGCTGATCGACCGCGGTGAGCATCTGGCGGGCTCGCGCTGACGTGCCCGTGGTTCGGTGTCGCGAGAGTCGGAACAGCACGCGATTGTGCGGCGTGCCGCGGCGCGGAGGCGGCGTGTCGTGGCTGGTCTCCGACTTTGGCGACAGGACGCGGTCGAGTGGCAGGGCCGCGGCGCGGAGGCGGCGTGTCGTGGCTGGTCTCCGACTTTGGCGACAGCACGCGGTCGAGTGGCAGGGCCGCGGCGCGGAGGCGGCGTGTCGTGGCTGGTCTCCGACTTTGGCGACAGGACGTGGCCGGGGGGCGGGGCGGCGCCCTCCGGTCAACCGCATCCGGCCCGCGGGTGCCGATATCCTGTATTGGTGTCTACGCTATCGAATCCATTCGGCCAGGTGCTCGTTGCCTTGGTGACCCCTTTCACCGCCGACGGCGAGGTCGCCTGGGATGACGTCGAGCAGCACATCGACGATGTCATCACGGCGGGAGCCGACGGCATCGTCGTCACCGGCACGACTGGCGAGACATCGACCCTCACCGACCCGGAGAAGATCCGCCTCGTCGAGGTCGGCAAGTCGGTCGCGAACGGGCGCGCGAAAATCATCACCGGCGGCGGATCCAATGAGACCGCCCATGCGATGCAGCTGTACAAGGCCAGCGAGAAGGCCGGCGCCGACGCCGTCATGATCGTCACCCCGTACTACAACAAGCCCACCCAGGCCGGGGTGCTCACCCACTTCCGCATGATCGCCGACGCCACCGACCTGCCCGTGATCCTCTACGACATTCCCGGACGCACAGGGATTCCGATCCGGTACGAGACGATCCTGCGCGCGGCGAAGCACCCGAACATCCTCGCGATCAAGGATGCCAAGGGGGACTTCAGCGAGGTGAGCCGCGTGCTCAACCAGACCGACCTGATGTACTTCTCCGGCGACGACGCCAATGTGCTGCCTCACCTCGCAATCGGCGCGACCGGGCTGATCGGGGTCACCGCGAACATCGCCGCCGCCCCGTACCGCACGATCATCGATGCCGTCAATGCCGGCGACCTCGCCGCAGCCACGGCGGCGCACAAGGCGCTCGAGCCCCTCGTGCGCGCGGTGATGACCCACGTTCCGGGAACCGTCGCGGCGAAGTACATCCTGCACGGGCTCGGCCGTATCGGCAGCCCGCGCGTTCGGCTCCCGCTCGTCGGGCCGGAGGATGCCGAGGCGGCCCAGATCGAGGACGAGATCGCCCTCGTCGGCGAGATTCCCGGGCTCGACCTCAGCAACTTCCGTCCGGACCGCAATGCGGCAGCAGGCGGAGCACTCCCGAAGATCGCCGGGACGACCCGCTGATGACGAACTCGAGCACGACCCGCTGAGCGCAACCGCCGACCGCGGCGCCGCCGACCGCAACCGCCGACCGCGGCGCCGCCGACCGCAGCGCCGAAGCGAACGCCCGCGGACGAGACGACAGGACCCGATGACCCCGTACAGCCCACCGCCGCTCGAGAACGGCACGCTGCGCATCATCCCGATCGGCGGGCTCGGTGAGATCGGCCGCAACATGACCGTCTTCGAGATCGACGGCCAGCTCCTGATCGTCGACTGCGGAGTGCTCTTCCCCGAAGAGAACCAACCTGGCGTTGACCTGATCCTGCCCGACTTCTCCCCGATCAGGGAGAGGCTCGACGACGTCGTCGGCATCGTTCTCACCCACGGCCACGAAGACCACATCGGCGCCGTGCCGTACCTGCTCCGGCTGCGCGCCGATATCCCGCTCATCGGGTCAAGCCTGACCCTCGCATTCATCGAGGCGAAGCTCAAGGAACACCGCATCAAGCCAAACACGCTGACAGTGTGCGAGGACCAGAAAGAGCGTCTCGGCCCCTTCGACCTCGAATTCGTCGCGGTGAACCATTCGATCCCGGATGCCCTCGCCGTCGCGATCCGAACGAGCGCGGGTGTCGTGCTGCACACCGGCGACTTCAAGATGGACCAGCTGCCGCTGGACAACCGCATCACCGACCTGCGCGCCTTCGCCCGGCTCGGCGAGGCCGGAGTCGACCTGTTCCTTGTCGACTCGACCAACGCCGACGTTCCCGGGTTCACCGCGCCGGAGCGCGACATCGGGCCGGTGCTCGAGAGCGTCATCTCCGCCGCACCACGCCGGGTGATCGTCGCGAGCTTCTCCTCCCACGTGCACCGGGTGCAGCAGGTGCTGGATGCCGCGCACGCGAGCGGTCGCCGCGTCGCGTTCATGGGGCGGTCGATGGTGCGCAACATGACCATCGCCGCCCAGCTCGGCTACCTGCGCGTGCCGGGGGGAGTGCTCATCGACGCGAAGAGGGCCGCCGGCCTTCCCGACAACGAGATCGTCTACATGAGCACCGGATCCCAGGGCGAGCCGATGGCCGTGCTCGCGCGGATGGCCAACAGGGAGCACCAGATCGAGATCGGCAAGGGCGACACCGTGATCCTCGCGTCGAGCCTCATCCCCGGCAACGAGAACGCGGTGTACCGGGTCATCAACGGTCTCATCAAGCTCGGCGCGAACGTCGTTCACAAGGGCAACGCGAAGGTGCACGTCTCCGGCCACGCGAGCGCGGGCGAGCTGCTCTACTGCTACAACATCGTCCGTCCGAAAAACGTGCTGCCCGTGCACGGCGAGTACCGCCACCTCGTTGCGAACCAATCGCTCGCGGTCCAGACCGGCGTGCCGCGGGAGAACACCATCATCGGCGAGGACGGCACGGTGATCGACCTGTGCGACGGCGTCGCGACCGTCGTCGGCCAGCTCGACCTCGGCTACGTGTACGTCGACGGGTCGTCAGTCGGAGCCATCACCGACGCCGACCTCAAGGACCGCCGCATTCTCGCCGCGGAGGGCTTCGTGTCGATCTTCGTTGCGATCGACGCGCAGACCGGCGCCGTGATCATGGGCCCGGAAATCCACGCGCGGGGGTACGCCGAGGACTCGGCCGTGTTCGCGAGCGTCAAGCCGCTGATCGTCGCAGCGCTCACCGAGGCTGCGGCGAACGGAACCCGCGACACCCACGCCTATAGCCAGGTCGTGCGGCGCACGGTCGGCCGCTGGGTCAGCTCCTCGCACCGACGCCGCCCCATGATCGTGCCCATCGTCCTCGAAGCATGATCGCCGGAAACATGTCACGTGGCATCCTCCAAAACAGCTCGTGGGGCGGCCGTCAACGGGTAGCTTGAACCTGAGTATTCATCTCGAGCATTGGAGCGGCTGTGGGCGTCACGCGTACCTGGATACTCCCGATCCTTCGGATCGTCATTTTTCTGGCTATCGCCAGCGCGCTGGTGAAGATGGCGTTCTTCTCCGCGACGACGTCGACGGCCGACACGCCGGAGTTTCCGACCGGGGCGATCTCCGAGCCCGAGGTTGCGGTCACGGTCGGTACGATTCAGAACGACGTCCCAGTGCAGGGCAGCATCGTGGCCGATCCGGCGCTACCCGTGAAGGCAACGCTCAATGGTGAGGTGAACACGGTGCTCGTCGGCGTGGGCGCGCCGGTGGCCGCCGACACCGCCATCCTGACTATCAGATCCGAGACCCCGGGCGCCCTTCGTGACGACGGCACGATGGCCCCCAACAAGGTCGTTAGCGTCACGGTGCTGGCCGGTTCGCCCGGCATCCTCTCGGCCCTGCCCGTCATTGTCGGGCAGACCGTCGCCGTCGGGGAAGCCGTGGGGCAGGTCGCCCCGACGAGCTTTGCCGTGAGCGGCCCCCTCGCACCCGACCAGCAGTACCGGCTGCTCACCCGGCCCACCGAGGCCGAGGTGACGATCACCGGCGGCCCGGCGCCGTTCACCTGCACCCAGTTGACGATCACCTCGGCGCTCGCCGGGGCCGACCCCGCCGCCGACCAGAACGATGGAGCGCCGGTCTCCGGCGCCACCGTCCGCTGCGGCGTCCCGGGCGAGGTCACCGTCTTCGCGGGCCTCGGCGCCGAGCTCATTCTCGCGGGCGGCGTCGCCGAGAACGTGCTCACCGTTCCGGTGACGAGTGTGGAGGGGTCCTCCGGCGCCGGCAGCGTCTATGTGCGTCTCGCTGATGGCACAACCGAGGCCGCTGCGGTCGTGATCGGACTCAACGACGGCGTCAACGTCGAGATCAAGGAGGGGCTCGCCGAGGGAGACCTCGTGCTGCAGTTCATCCCGGGCGCACCCCAGGTGGGCGTCGACATGGGCGACGGATGCATGTCCTTCCCCGACGGTTCCGTTACCTGCGAGCCCTGAGATGTCGCTCCTGAAACTTGCCGGGGTCACCCGCTCGGTGCGCCTGCCCGACTCGAGCACACTCGAGATCCTCCGGGGCGTCGACCTTGATGTGGAGGTCGGCGACCATGTCTCGATCGTCGGCCGTTCAGGCTCGGGGAAGACGACGCTCCTCAACCTCCTCGGCCTGCTCGACAGCCCGACGGCGGGCACAATCACCTTCGAGGACCGGCTCGTCTCCAAACTGTCCTCCGGGGCGCGCGACCGTGCGCGGGGCGCCGACATCGGCTTCATCTTCCAGCAGTTCAACCTGCTCTCCGGTCGCACGGCGCTGGAAAACGTCATGACACCGCTGCTCTACGCCTCCGGACGGCAGTTCTGGCGGCGGGAAGCGATCGCTGCAGACATGCTTGACCGGGTCGGTCTCGGCGCGCGAATGAGCTCGATGCCGGAGAAGCTGTCGGGGGGAGAGCAGCAGCGCGTCGCCATTGCCCGGGCACTCGTGCGCGGGCCCCGGCTGATCCTCGCCGACGAGCCGACCGGCGCCCTCGACATCGAGACGGGGGCCGTCATCATGAAGCTTCTCGACGATGTCGCGGAGTCATCAGGTGCCGCGCTCATCACGATCACCCACGACACCAACGTGGCCGCCCTCGCACGCCGCCACTACCGCCTCGATCACGGCGTGCTCGCGCCGCTCGAACTGCCGTACCACGACCGGGCCCGCCTCGACCTGAGCCCTTCCACCGCTGGCGTCCCCGGGGAGGTCGGCGCATGAGGCGCGTCCTGTCGAGCGCGGTCGGCGCCGTCGTCGAGGCGCACTCCGAGCTTCGCGTGCACCGCACCAGGGTGCTGCTGAGCCTCATCGGTGTTGCGGTCGCCATCGCCGCGCTCACGAGCGTCGTCGGACTCGGCCAAATGGCCCGCCAATCTACGACCGAGTCCTTCGAGCGGGGCGGCGGTCGCGCGGCAACACTCGTCGTCAGCGCTTACTCGCAGTCGGGCGCCCCCATGAACAGCTCGGCGCTGGGCGACGCCGTCGCCACGGCATCCGAGCGCTACGACATCAGCCACGTCACGCCCGCGGGCTACGCGAACCAGCGCATCCAGTTTCCCGATGGCGTCGCCGACGTGCAGACGCAACTCATCGGGGTCGACTACCGCACCATGCACCGCCTCGCGGTGCTCGACGGGTCGTGGTTCACCGAAACGGATGCCGACCGGCTCGCCCCCGCGCTTGTGGTCAACGAGGCGTTCTGGCAACGGATCGGATCCCCGGACCTTCGCACACACCCGACCGTCACCAT